>JGI12316J15310_10000039_pt5 | contig 89066 bp, 85 predicted proteins | sample MarCyaLeptolynsp_FD_15310 | JGI IMG/M metagenome (IMG submission 15310) | reverse complement strand
TCCTCCGTTCTCCGTCCTCAATCTTCCGTCCTTCCCACATCCGGTTGGGTTAAACCGGACTTGTTGGAAACAGACTGGAAGGACGGAGGGCGGAGGAGGGAAGAACGAGGAAAGAAAGAGCGTTGATAGAGATCTTTGCGATCGCAATTAATTCTTTGTTCTTGTCCTCAATCCTTTCCTTCCTTCTCCGTCCTCAATCTTCCGTCCTCCCTTACGGTAGTTCCAGAACGATTTGGCAGGCAGCAATGAGCCAATTCCACCTCTATGACGCTGTCAACCTGACAGAAGCGATTCCCCTCAGCAATGGCAGCACAGCTCCCTCCGGCACAGCTGGCGCTGTTGTTGAAGTGTTCAAAAATGGTGAAGCTTATCTGGTGGAATTATTTGGAGATTGGGTGAAGGCTGATGTGCAGGGTGATTTTGTCCCTACTACAGCCGACGATCCAGCGGCATTTATGACCACCCTTGGGGTTGAAACCGTTTTTCCGCAGCAGCTGAGATTAACTCAAGCCTGCCAGTGAAGTGACCGATATTCGGGCGCAGCTGACCGCTATCCTGGACGACCTGCCTGAAGATTGATTGTCGCAAGTCCGCGACTTTGCCCAGTTTCTCCAGGAAAAGCACCTCCAGGAAAAGCAACAAATCTCCACGAGTCTCTCTAGATGGTAGATTCAGCTCGTTTATCCTCTAATTCAGAAACAAGAATTGAATAAGATGTAGGGGCAATCCCTTGGGGTTGGTTGCCCCGGTAGTCTTTGAATAGAGTGTTTTTTGCCAGGATGGGGGGACGATGCCAGTTGATTGTTCCGGTAGTCTCTGGAGAGGGTACCCACAAGGGGTACCCCTACAACTTGACAAACGCTTAAATTCTCATTCTTTTAGAGTCTAAAAAGCTAGCATGCCCGATCGCCTGAAGCGAGCACTTTCACGCTCCCCCAAACGCATTTCATTTATTCTTTATGGTTAGCCTCGTTGCACCTGTTAAAACTCGACCGCCTCGAACCACGCAAAGAGTGGTGTTGCCTCGCGTGAGCTGGCAAACCTACAAGGCATTACTGACCGATCTGGGAGAGGGTCGATCGGCTCGTCTTGCCTATGGGAACGGAATTCTGGAAATTACTATGCCTTCGGATCGCCACGAAACCTACAAGCATCTCCTGGAACGAATGGTGGATATCCTAACTGAAGAACTCGACCTCAGAGTGAAGGGATTTGCGTCAGTGACGCTGAATCGAGAGGATCTGGAACACGGGGCAGAACCCGATTCCTGCTATTACATTCAAAATAGCGATCGCATCCAGGGCAGGCAAGTGGATCTGGCAACCGATCCCCCCCCCGACCTCGTCATTGAAGTCGATATAACCAGTTCCTCCAGCCACAGATTTAACATTTATCAACAGCTCGGCGTCCCTGAAATTTGGCGCTATGCCAGCGAAACTCTCACCATTTACCAGCTCCAGCAGGGTGAATATGTTGCTTGCGAAAAAAGCTTGACCTTCCCCATCGTCTCTACAGCTGAGATCGAGCGCATCTTGCACCAAGCCGAAAACCAGGACGACACTACCTTGATGCGAAGCTGGCGTCGCTGGGTGCGCAACCAAATTCATTCATAAACTCGCTCCTTGGAGCTTCCCAGCAGGCAGAATGCTCGCCCAGTCAGGGTTTCCCAAATCCAAAATCGGCAATCTAAAATCCAAAATGGTATAAAGTTCCTATTGGGAGGGCGCAGATGGCATATAGCGATTTCACGCTTCAAGCTCTGAAACAACAGTTCGATCTCGTCCTGGTCGAAACAACGGGAACGTTTCGCGCCTGTCCGCCTTGTCAACCGGCGGCCTGGCTGCTCTCTTTTCTGGAAACCAACATTCCCCTAGCCTTAGCCATCAATACAGAAAAAGCGCGCTCAGAATTGATCGTTGCCCCCCTTCTGGTTGAGTTGAGAAATCAAGCCCAGGGGAAAATCAGTCTTTTCTCTGGGACAGAATTTAACGTCGACTCCAGTTTGGGCTTGAATGGCAGGGTTGACTTTCTCCTCAGCCGCAGCCCAGAACAATTGGCGATTGAGGCTCCTGTCGCCACCATCGTCGAAGCCAAAAACGAAAACCTCAACGCCGGCATCCCGCAATGCATTGCTGAACTGATCGCCGCATCCCGATTTAATCAGCAGCACGGCAATGCTATTCCCTGCCTGTATGGGAGCGTCACGACGGGCAACCTGTGGAAATTCTTGCGGCTAGAAGGAAACCAGGTCACCCTCGACCTGCAGGAATATGCCCTCGATCCAGTAGAGAGAATTTTCGGCATTCTGTCTCAAAGTATCGATCGAAGCGACCTGTAATCGAGATGTTTTCGCCTTGAGATGAAGTGAATTATATAACTTGGAAGGTTAGCGCTCCCGAAGGGAGCGCTAACTTTGTTACTGGGTGCTGATGCTAAAAAATAGGTTATTTTGCAAGCTGCGCTGCGCGGCTTGCAAAATAACCTTCCAAGTCGTATAAATTAATGTGCAGGTGGCCCCAAATCCTCAAGCTTGTAGCCATTGGGATAACTGCGGGGAGGGGCGCTCGTTTGAAAACTGGACTGCTTGCGCGGCGGAACCCATCGCATTAGTTTTCCCCGCAGCTTGAGCGCTGTTTCCACCCCCCAGTTCGCAATCTGGGGAGGATGGGGAAACCCAAAGGCATCCCGCACGGTTTCGTCCATGAGCGCATAAAAACTACATTCCAGCACCGGGCGCAAATACTTTGGGAACCAGCTCAAGAACAAATTGCGCGTGGATTCGCCGACGCGACGGTTCGCGTCTGAATAGCGAAAGTTCTGACGTTCGTAGTCGCGGTTGTAGTGCTCAAATGCCTCGTAGGTTGCTGGAATGTCTTGAATGTGCATGCGTTCGCCCAGCGCTTGCCAGAAATAAAAGGACGCCAGGCGTTCGTTTTTGCACATCGGTCTCCAGCCAAAGCGCGCATTCCAACGAATCGGTTCGTAAATAAACAGGGAGAGCACATACAGGAAGTCCGCGTTGGCGATTCTGTAGTGCCTGTGGATATGATTCATGCGTTCGATTGTCTCTCGCCCTTTGGGGCTGTCATATCCCGACTCAGCAATTTTCTGAATAATCAGCGTCGTGTCATCGTAGCGCTTTTGCGGACGATGGTGAAATTCGCCTGTTTTGTCCAGAAGTGCTGAAATGCTTGGGACGCAGAAGGTTCGAAATAGCGATAGTTCGAACGAGCGCCGAATATCCCAAGCAAATTCGTACCCCATCATCAGATGATAGATCTGGCAACAATCGCGGATGGGGTTAAGTTGTTGAATACACTGAAGGTTGCGATCGCGATCCATAGTCTTTCCTTACTACCCAGCGGCTAAAAACGGTCAAACTCTAGCGAGAGAGATTCCCAGCCCAATCCCAATCGGGGAGATCCCCTGTCAACCTATTACAGGGACACCCTCCCAAAATCCGCTTGACAATTCGCAATCTTTTCTGAAGACCGATCGCGCTATCAAAGGGACAAACGTCAGTAACTTAAAGGATGAATTGACGAGGAAGCTGAAGCCAGAAGTCTTGGTATCCCGTTCATTCCTCGATTCTTAGGGATATCAGTGAAGAGGTTTGAGCGTGCGGATGGCACCCGCGCCCTCAAACCTCCCGACCGCTGGAAGATTTATTCCTTCTCCTGGCCAATGCCAGCGTCCAAACCATACAACTCAGGACATTGGCAAAAAGCCAGGATACAAACATGACTTGGAAGATGAGTCCCCCCGGGCAGGCTAATCCTTGATTTTGCCTGCTGAACTATAAGATGGGTTATTTTGACAGCCTGGCAGAGCAAGGCTGTCAAAATAACCTTCCAAGTCGTGTATAAAGATGAAGAGTACTGTCAAGAAATAGGCAAGTGAAGGTAGCGGAGAAAATGGCGATGCAGAGCAGAAAAATGGGTATTGATAAAACAGTATCGATCTTTGCTTACTGATGCCTAAATTTCCTGGCAAACAATGAACCAGGCACAAAAAACACCAAACCCTGAACCCCAAAACTGCGTTTGTTCGCTCTCTTCCCCCATTTAATCTATTTTCCATATCTCATTCTCAATCATCCATTCTGTCACTATGACTTTGCGCCAGAAAACCCTGTTTGCAATCAGCGCGACGTTCCTCTGTCTGCTTGTTGTGGTTTATGTCATTCTGATCGTTCTGCTACCAGGTAGTTCGGTCCAGCAAGAGCAGTTTTATCTCCTCGGGTCTCTCATCATCCTTGGGGGGGGGATCAGTGGCATCACGCTTTTATGCCTCGAAAAACTTGTTTTTTCGCAATTAACTAGATTGAATGAAGCAGTTACAGAAATTGGTGACAGCGGCAATCTCTCAGCTCGAGTTACCGTTCAGGCAAAAAACGAGCTGTCTCAGCTCGCAGATGCAATTAATCGGTTACTGAATACGCTAGCGTGCTCCCAGCAACAACAGCAGGAAAGCGAGGCCCGCTATCAGGTTGTCGTTGAACAAACTGCTGAAGGTATTTTTCTGGTCGATGCCGACACTAAACATCTGTTAGACGCTAATCCTGCATTTCGACATCTCTTTGGTTATTCAGTCGAAGCAATTCCAGCAGTAACGCTTTACGATCTAGTAGCCCACGATCGAGAAAGTATTGACAGCAATATCCAGCACATTCAAACAGATCGCGATCGCAACTTTACAGGTGAACGGCAATATCGCCGTCAGGATGGGTCTTTAGTGGATGTTGCCGTGAGTGCAAACTTAATTTCCAATGGTAACAAACAAGCAATCGCAGTTGTTGTTCGAGATATTACAGAAAGAAAACAGGCAGAAGAAGAACTACGACAGGCCGAAGCCAGATATCGCGACATTTTTGAAAATGCAGTGGAAGGAATCTTTCAGACCACGCCTGAAGGACATTATCTTAACGTCAACCCAGCATTAGCCCGCATTTATGGGTATAGATCGCCTGACGAATTGATGGCCAACATCACTGATATTGAACATCAACTCTATGTCGATCCTGAACGTCGTTATGAGTTCATTCGCCAATTTTGGGAGGAAGGAAGTGTATCCGAATTTGAATCTCAAGTCTATCGCAAAGACAATAGCATCATTTGGATTTCGGAATATGCTCGTGCGGTCCGCGACTCCACAGGTCGGGTGAAATACTATGAAGGAACTGTCGAAGATATCACAAAACGCAAACAAGCAGAAATGGCTCTGCGCCAGAGCGAAGCCAAAAACCGAGCCTTACTGAATGCCATACCAGATTTGATGTTCCGCATTAGCGAGGCTGGCATCTATCTAGATTTCAAAGCGACAAATCCAGAAGATTTAGCAGTTCTACCTGACCAACTCATCGGCAGTCGCGTTTGTGATGTGCTGCCACCAGAAGTGGCAAAACAAGCAATGCATCACATCAAACAGGCATTGGTCACTGGAGAAATGCAGATTTTTGAATATCAGCTGGCGCATAATAGCGGAATCACTGATTATGAATCTCGGTTGGTTGTAAGCGATAAGGCAGAAGTTTTAGCGATTGTGCGCGATATTACCGAGCGCAAGAAAATTGAAAATCTGAAAAATGAATTTGTCTCCATGGTTAGCCATGAACTGAGAACGCCTCTGACATCGGTACGAGGTTCCCTCAGCCTAATTGCAGGAGGTATCGTCGGCGAGCTACCTTCTCAAGCCAAAGAACTCATTGAGATTGCGCTTAAAAATAGCGAACGACTCATTTTCTTGATTAACGATATTTTGGATATTGAAAAGATTGCATCTGGAAAAATGGTTTTTGAGCTACAGCCATTGTCATTAATCGCACTGATAGAACAAGCAATAACAGCAAATCTTCCCTACAGCGAGCAATTTGGTGTGAAGTTTGAGCTGACCTTTACTGCGGCAACGAAAGGAGTGCAGGTTTATGTTGATAGCGATCGATTGATGCAAGTCCTGTCAAACCTACTGTCTAATGCTGCTAAGTTTTCTCCGCCAGATGGAACGGTAACGATTTCAGTGAGCCATCACGATCGATGGATTCGGGTTTCAGTCACCGATTGCGGACCAGGAATTCCAGAGGAGTTCCGCGATCGCATCTTCCAGAAATTTGCCCAAGCAGACTCCTCTGCCGCACGCCAGAAAGGAGGAACTGGGCTTGGTCTTAGCATCAGCAAAGCCATCATTGAGAAACTCGGCGGACACATCGGATTTACCACTGACACGGATGTAGGGACAACATTTTACTTCGACCTATCGGAGTATCAAGAATCCAGCTCAACTGACCCCCTACCGTCAGCTCAATCCTCCCAAACAACCTCACAGTCACACTTACTGATTTGCGAAGACGATCGGGATATTGCCACCTTGCTAAGCCTGATGTTGGAACAAGGAGGATTTGCCACTGACATTGCAGAGAATGCAACTCAAGCTAAAGAATTGCTGAGCCGCAAGCACTATGGTGCCATCACCATCGATCTAACCCTACCTGACCAGGACGGCATTTCTTTGATCCGGGAACTGCGCGAGCAAGAAGAGACTCGCGACCTTCCCATTGTTGTTGTCTCTGCCAGGGCAGATGATGGACGAGAAGCACTCAGTGGCGGGGGATTTGCCGTTATCGACTGGCTGAACAAACCCATCGAGCGAGATCGCCTGATGGCAGCAGTCAGCCGTGCCCTAGCCCAAAAGGGAGACAGACAACCGCAGATCCTACATGTCGAAGATGACCCAGATGTCCAGCAAGTCGTCGAAGCGATTTTACAAGAGCTGGGTGAAGTAACTGCAACTCCAACCCTGGAGACTGCCCGAGAATACCTGAATCAAATGCAATTCGATCTGGTGATCCTGGATCTAGGTTTGCCAGATGGTTCTGGGTTAGAACTCCTGCCCTATCTCAATCACCAATCAGGGATGCCACCGGCCGTGGTGGTTTTCTCTGCCCAGGAAGTGGGGTTGGCAGCTGTCAACCAAGTCGCAGCAGCACTGGTTAAGTCTCGCACTTCCAATCAGGAATTGGTAGCAACTATTAAATCGCTGATCGGATGTAGCGAGATTGCTATCAATAGTGCATCTTAAAATCATTTTTTTGTGCTGCTCATCAGCGGATGCAAGCAATGGTATTTGCTATTTAATGTTCGTTTTTAAACTATGTAATTTTTTTAAACACGACTTTCAAAATAACCTTCCAAGTCGTGTGCCTTAAGTTTCTGGGATTTCATCTTTACCCAAGCCAAAAACTTGCATAGAGGTATAGCAGTGCTATACCTCTATGCAAGAAGCGAGCGTTCAACTCATTTTTGTTTCCTGGATGTACCTGGAAGTCAGGCTTGTCGGTTCGGGAATATAAAAACCAGAACGAGCAATACTTCGCTGGACTCAGGCAACCCACTTTTGAGCCACAAGCTCTGCCAGATCGACAACTCTCTGGCTATAGCCCCATTCATTGTCATACCAGGCAACAACCTTGACCATATTGCCATCCATAACCATTGTCAGGCTGGCATCCACAATGGATGAACAATCATGGCCTTTGTAGTCGCTTGAAACCAGGGGTAGATCGTTATATCCCAGAAATCCTTTCATCGAGCCTTCAGATGCTTTTTGCAAGGCTTCATTGACCTGTTCTGCAATCGTTGATTTCTCCACCTCAACCACCAGATCCACAATAGAAACATTGGGGGTTGGCACTCGGAACGCAATGCCGTTGAGCTTACCTTTCAATTCGGGGAGCACGAGAGCAACTGCTTTTGCTGCTCCTGTGGTGGTGGGCACGATATTCATAGCGGCTGCGCGAGCACGTCTCACATCCCGGTGGCTGGCATCCAGGAGCCGTTGGTCCCCGGTATAGCTGTGAGTTGTGGTCATGGTTCCCTTAATGATGCCAAAATTTTCATGCACAACTTTGGCCACAGGTGCTAAACAGTTTGTTGTGCAACTGGCGTTGCTGACGATATCAAACTTGCTAGGATCGTAATCCTCGTGGTTGACTCCCATCACGTAGGTACCAATATCACCACCTTTGCCTGGCGCAGTAATCAATACCTTTTTGGCACCTGCTGCGATATGCTTTGATGCTCCCTCTTTCGTGACAAAAACCCCTGTTGATTCAATGATTAGATCGATATTCCAGGCATCCCAGGGCAGGTTAAGGGGATTGCGATCGGAGACGCACTTTACCGTTTTACCATTAACAATGATGGTGTCATCCCCTGAACTCACATCTGCCTGTAACACCCCCAGCATCGTATCGTATTTCAGCAAATGAGCATTTGTCTTTGGATCAGAGGTGTCATTGACGGCAACGACTTCCAATTGGCTATTGTCCCTGGTGAGCCAGCATCGCATGAAATTGCGCCCGATGCGCCCAAAACCGTTGATTGCTACTCTAATCACTGCGTCTTGCCCTCTGTCTTGAATATTAAAAAATTACTAAGTTCTGACCCAGATCATACACGCTTGTGAGGCATTGTTTAAGTCGGCTTGTTGCATCCTGCAGGCTTCAGGATAGGTTTTAAGGGGTTAGGCTGCCTTGATACGCTAGTAAATTTCAGATGAATGAAATACTAATTTTGCTGATATTACTTCTTCAAACCAGAGGCTTCTAGCACAGCATAAAATTGCAATTAATGAGAAAATCCTTTGTTTTTAGGGAATTCCTGCAGGATCGATCGAGTACTTGTTGGAGAATATGGTTCAAAAAGATTGGGGTGATTGCTCCATTCTTGTGCTTTATGCAATTGAGAGATTTATGTTGCTTTGAGGGCCAACATCTCTAGTGGAATCGGTGAATCTTGCATAAGCAAAGTTGAGAGTCTGCGAAAGAGGGTTCTGATTAAAGAGTTCAGGGTTTGCAGATACCCTCAAAAATTTGAAGAACAGGGATGAGTCAAAATTTAGAAGGTTAGCACTCCCAAAAAGGGCGCTTACCTTTGGATTTTTGTGCCGAGGACTATGGGCTGGCTGATGTAGGGAATTGATAGCGATCGATAAATTTAAGGAGTTGCGATCGCACAGGTGGAACCTGAGCAATTGCAACTCTTTATTTTGGTGGGAATCCCTCAAAGTCCTGCAAAACAAGACTTGCAAAATAACCTTCTAAGTCAGGTATTGAGAGGAGAAAGGAGATGGTTTTAGAGAAAATCTTCAGAAGTTCGTCTGTTCTTCCTTAAGGGAGATGTGAGGGTTTGAAGGACAATGCGGCAAGATCTTGGGAGTTCAGGCTGATAGATGGCAGCGCCTTGCTGAAGCGCGTTGAAATAGAACAAGAAGTTTTGTCACGGCCCTTGTAAGATGCCTCGCAAAATTGTCTGCTTTTGACTTAAATCTGATGGAATTTTGGGTAGCACTCAAAGTCCCTTACTTCCAGAGAAGTAATCGATTTTGAAGTAGCAGTCTCATCCATGAAAAGGGTTTGCCATTAGCATCACAATGGCTTTCTGAGCGGAACTTCAACGATTTTGCGTTGTTTCAGCTATTATCTTTTAAGTCAAGGTAGAAACGGAACAAGTATTGTCAGGAATTTCCGGATTGCACTTCGAGCCGAACGATTAAAGATAAAAATAGTTTCGCAATAGAAAAATTGAAGAAACTCTTCATCCTACCAGGTAGTGCTCTTAAATCAAAACACTGAAGATCGAAGCTAGCAAAACAGGAAAATTTTTTTATGCTAGTGGGTCAAGATCGAGTAATTTATCAGCTAATTTACGACTTAAGCTAGACTAAAACGGCTGAGACAGAATATGATATCGCGTGTTATTTAATTTATGTACGCAGTCTGGTGTGGTGTGGTGTGTAAGGAGCGGAGATGCCCAATTCTGTTGACTTCAGCGGCAGACCATTTCATTTCATCGGCATAGGTGGAATTGGAATGTCGGCCCTTGCCTATGTTCTTGCTAGGCGAAAATTTCCTATTTCTGGATCGGATATTCGCCTAACCCATATTACTCAACGTTTGAAAGAAATTGGTGTGCATATTTTTTGGAGTCAGGATGCAACTAATTTAGAATTTTTTCAGCAATCTAAAGATTTATCTGTTGGGACATTTTCATCTGCAACAGTTGGGATTACAGCTTCTTGCGGGACTGTAGCCGAAACTTTGCGATGCAATACCAAGGGAAAAGTTGAACGAAAATCTGTTGGTTTGCCTCAGGTGATTTGTTCAACAGCAATCCATCCGGCCAATTCGGAATACCGAGCAGCATTAGATTTGGGCTGTCCTATTTTTCACCGTTCTGATGTTTTGGCAGCATTAATCCAGGATTATCGCAGCATTGCAGTTGCTGGGACCCATGGGAAAACAACGACTAGCAGCTTGATTGGATATTTATTGTTAAAAACGGGTCTGGATCCAACAATTGTAGTGGGTGGTGAGGTTGATGCTTGGGGAGGGAATGCCAGTGTTGGGCAAGGTCCGTATTTGGTTGCAGAGGCAGATGAATCAGATGGCTCTTTAGCAAAGCTTTCTGCCTATATTGGAGTGGTGACTAACGTTGAACTCGATCATCCCGATCATTACGATACGTTGGATGAGGTGGTAGAGACGTTTCAGATTTTTGCCAGACGCTGTCAGACTCTAGTGGGGTGTATTGATTGTGAAACGGTGCGCGATCGCATCAAACCAGACATTAGCTATAGTTTGAATCCATCATCCGGTGCCTGTTATACTGCCGATTGCATTGCCTATGGAGCGCAAGGAACTACAGCTCGCATTTGGGAGCGGGGCAAAATCTTAGGGACATTAAACCTGCCGTTGTTAGGCAAACATAATTTGAGTAATGCCTTAGCGGCTGTTGCAATTGGGCGTCTGCTGGGATTAGATTTTTCTGCGATCGCACAAGCGCTTTCTACCTTTGAAGGTGCTCATCGCCGATTCGAAGTTAAGGGTCAATATGGTGGCATTTGTTTTGTTGATGACTATGCTCATCACCCAAGCGAAATCAGCGCCACCCTTACTGCTGCACGCTTGCATGTTCAGGCACAAGGAGCGGCACAGAGGCGAGTTGTCGCAGTATTTCAACCCCATCGCTATAGCCGTACTCTGGCTTTTCTGGAGGACTTCAGCCAATGTTTTGGTGAAGCCGATCTTGTCATCATCAACGACATTTATTCTGCGGGCGAGCCAAATCTGAGGCAAATTAGCGGCCAGGACGTAGCCAAAGTCATCGGCAAATATCACCCGCAGGTTTACTATCAACCCTCCCTTCAATCAGTGCATCAGTTTTTGAATGAAATTCTCTGTCCAGGCGATCTAGCCCTATTCCTCGGAGCAGGAAACCTGAATCAAATTATTCCAGATGTGATGGCATTTTATCAGAACAATGCTACGAGCAGCCTATTGCAGAAATCGTGCAGTTGTCTTTAGAGTCAAATGGCAGGGCTGTTCGTTTGCTGACAAAACTCCCGAAAGTTTATTTGCTAGGGTTTGTACATTCAGATTTGAAGACAGCTTTTTAGAGTTTCTATGTCCTTTCTTGAACGTTCCACTGGTTTCCTGCACTCCCCTGGTTTGACTGCCAGCACTGAGGCCAAAACGCTAGAGAGTCACCTCCCACACTCAAACGTGCCCAACACAATCGCACCCATTCACCTCCCGAATGGCCAGGGAGCAATTGAACCCCATGTCTCCCTGGCCGAACTCACATCTTTCCGCGTGGGCGGGCCTGCGGAATGGTATATTGCTCCCCGATGTAAAGAGGCATTACAGTCAAGTTTTGCCTGGGCTCGCTCCGAAGGATTACCCATTAAACTTTTGGGGGCAGGGTCCAATTTGCTTGTTAGCGATCGCGGTTTGTCTGGTCTAGTGATTTGTACTCGTCACTTGCGCCACCAAACATTCGATCCCACCACAGGGCAGATCGCAGTTGGCGCTGGCGAACCGATCGTCCGTCTAGCGTGGCAAGCAGCCCGGCGAGGCTGGGAAGGATTGGAATGGGCAGTGGGGATTCCCGGTACAGTGGGCGGAGCAGTTGTCATGAATGCAGGGGCCCACAATGCTTGCACTGCTGATATTTTAGTGAACGCCCATGTTTTGCTACCCGACGGAACAACCGAAATCCTTGGTCCTGAGGATCTCAAATACAGCTATCGCAGCTCGGCTCTGCAGGGCGATCGCCGCTTAGTGACCCAGGCAACATTCCAGTTACAACCTGGCGCAGATCCTATTCAGGTTAAAGCAAAGACTTCTAAATACTTAGAACAACGTCACACTAGCCAGCCCTATCATTTGCCAAGCTGCGGCAGCGTATTCCGCAATCCTGGCCCTAGAGCAGCAGGATGGCTGATCGAGCAAACAGGGCTGAAAGGCTATCAAATTGGCGGGGCTCAAGTCGCAAAACGCCATGCTAATTTCATCCTCAATCTGGGTGGAGCAACGGCAAACGATATTTTCCAGCTGATTCGCTATGTGCAAGAGCAAGTAGAAGCTCAATGGTCTTTATCTCTAGAGCCAGAAGTTAGGATTATGGGAGACTTCCAGTTTGCCTGAACCGAACCGCTTTGCCGAGCGGCAATAGGCATCCCGCATCCCAGAGCGCTATCATTAACCCAGGTTAAACTTCAAAAGTTACGTTCAACCTCGTCCAATTTGAGACCTGCAGATTTCCATCAGGGAAACAGATCCAAGGTTGGAGAAACTTTTATCTCTGCAAATCATTGGATTCACTGCTTGCAGCCTGAGTTATGATGATTTGCAGTGATTTTCACAGAACACACTTAGATGGCAGGCAGTTAGCACGTTATGTCAAAAGGACAGGGATTCGGCTTCGGGCTTGGAAAAATGAAAGAGCTGACCGAAGCATTCAAAAAAGCTCAACAGGTCAAAGAAGGAGCAGAACAGCTCCAGGATGAACTTGAGAAAATGGAAATTGAAGGCGAGGCCGGTGGTGGTCTCGTGAAAGTCATCCTGAGCGGTAACCAGGAGCCACGCCGAGTGGAAATTTCCCCGCAGGCATTGAGTGAAGAAGCTGATGCCTTATCCGATCTCGTCACGGCTGCCATGAAGGACGCCTACAACAAATCTACAGCAACAATGCGAGAACGGATGGAAGAGCTAACGAGCGGGCTGAATATTCCGGGAATGTAAGGCTACGTCAACGAATTGAGATCTTAGCGCTTCGACAACAGCGTTGCCTGTTTGTGGCTGCTTGCGAGCAGTTCTCTTATATGAGAATTGTACGATCGCCCCGATCTTTGTAGTAAAGATCGGGTTTTTTGTTGCTCTCTTTGGGTTGCAAGGACTGATGCAGCGCAAAACAGTTAACCTTCACACCCTAGTGGTATGACACGCCTAAAATTGTGTAAATTCGTAGCGAGCACTTTAGTGCTACCGAGGTCTATAAAGTTAGGATTATAGCCTTTTCGACAATCTAACTCTATTGCATTAAATTAGCTGTGCCAGTCTACTAGAAGGCTATTTTGAACACGACTTGGAAGCTCTAAAATATAAGCTACTATCAAGCGAAGGAACCCACAATACTGGTGCAAACATTTCTAAGGGCAAGATTCAGGTTGCACTCACCCTTGCTGCGAAATCAGAAAAATGTCCAGTATTGGGCTTTTCAGCCAGGATCTCCAAGACGCTGGCCATGCTACAATCGCGTTTTGTGTATTGTGTCTTCCAAGCGAGTTTTTCTGCACATGAGACACAAAACACCCTACAACCCTGCGTTTCTGGCCCTGGAATGGCAGACACCATCGAAAACCGATTTCCAGACTGTCTTTATCTAGATTTAGGCAGTAAAACTTCAGCTGAAGCTAGTTTTGCTCAAGAACAAACAACTGGAACGACCGATAAATTTCAGGTTGCGGCCTGCCAAATCACGCAGGAAGCCCAAGCGCTGATCGATCGCATCACTGGCGCAGAAACCCAGGATTTTTCTGAATTAGCGAGGATTGCAGGACTAGATCCTCGCAAGGATTTTGTGGGTGCTGACTTGAGCGGCATCGACCTGAGCGGCCTTGACTTAAGCGATGCTGACCTGAGCGGTGCCAATCTCAGCCATACCAATCTCAGCAGTGCCAATCTGAGTCATGCCAATCTCAGCGGCACCAATCTCAGCAATGCTAACCTGACAGCGGCCGATCTCAGCGGTGCAGATCTAAGCTGCGCGAATTTGAGCGGTGCAAACCTGAGTCAAACGAAGTTGAAAGATGCTTGTTTGAACCAGAGCACGGGTTTGTCTGAGGAAAGCAAATCCTTTCTACAAAACGGCGGTGCTTCGATCGAGACTTCGGACAAACCGACAAAAACACCTGGGGAACGTTATCCCAGGGGCAAATATATTGCTGCGCGTTAACATTTGAATCTATCCTTGGGCAAGTAAAGGCATTGATTGAGACTCCAGAGAATCCTGGACAAACTTTTCTCTGATATCTCATAACAAATTTCACCTGGAGATGCGACTGATGCAATGGGTAGAATGATTGCCCAAATGGGACGCTTGCCCAATCCGCCTTTCTTCAATCCAAAATCGGCAATCTAAAATCCAAAATGGGTTCAGCCGTTCTGTGCCATCCAAACTAGAAAGCCCAAAATGGGTTCAACGGGTGGCAGCGGATAATCGGTCAGGTCGATGGTGACGCATTGTCCTTCTAGCTTGAGAAACCGCCACACTGTACCGCTGCTCACCGCTCCGTAGATGGTTGAGATCGGTTGCTGTTTCTGTTGATTAAAGCGCTGAGCTGCTACCATCTCTGCCAGACATTGCCCCAATGCAGGTTTGAGGTCTTCCTTTTTCGCCTCTACCAATACCACCACAGGAGATCGGATGAACAATTGTTCTGGGGAGCGACTGATGAGAAAATCAACATAGCCCGTCAGATCCACTTCGGGTTGTACGTTGAATTCTTCCCCAGAGAAGACACTGATTTGTCCGTTGAGCTGACGCCTTGCTTCCAATAAGACGGGGTTAATGATGCCTTCGGACCGGGCTTTCTCGCTGCTGACTGCGATCGCCCAGGGAATGGTCTCTTTCAGTAAATCTCTGAGTAATAGCGTTGGCTCAATCGGCGCAATATCTGGGAAGAAACGACTGCCCTCAACAATGGTGAGGTGAAAATCATCGACCGCTCTGCTCAGCGTAAATTTGCTGTAAGGCATCAGGATTTCAATTTAGAAGCGATCTGAACCTTCAGGAGGAGGCGCTAAGCCAGGTTGATTGCGGAAAAGGTTTTCGGCTCGATTGTTCTTGTAAACACAGTTAATTTCGGGATCTGCATCCAGGTCGCGAGTATAGCCAAACGTGTTCATGCGGTTTTTGCAACCGCGCACTTGCTCTGCGTTAAGCAGATTGCGCCGCTCCAGGACTGCCCAGTTGTTGGTACGCAAAACGCAGCCCGGCTGCATGCTAGGTTGCGAAACATAAACATTGAATGGATTCAGCGTGACGAAAATGCGGGTATCCATGGCGATGGCGCTGGCACCATATTGGGCGCAAATTTCCGGATTGGGGGCAACGCGGTCGATGGCATCGCGGGAGACCACATTCTTTGGGCTGAAGTTGGCCACGGCGCTAAAAGCAATGCCAAGACCAATGCCAATCGCAAAAACAACACCAATAATTGCCAGGTTAAGATTAGATACTTTTGGAGGCGAAGGATTATAGGCAGGGGGGCGGGATCTGCTACGTGCCATGATTGCTCAGCGGATTTTAGAAGAGAACTGGAGAGACGTCGGTTGTTTCGGAACTGTTCCTATTATGCCGCTTCCCAGTATGCCAGCGCTTTAGGTTTTCTACAATCGATGCTTTTTCTCTTACCGCAGTCATGCCATATGCAGAAATTTCTCTTGTTGCAGCGATCGCATCAATTTGCTCAGCACAATCGATTCTGCTTGCAAGGAAGATTGCAGGAGTGTTGAATTGTGAATCTTGAATGTTTGCAATTACTTAGTAACTCTTGCCCACTTGATAGCCTTTCATATAAGCAGGACACTGATTGGTTGCGGAGTCCCGCTTTAATCCTGCAAGCAGTCCTTCATTAAACAGGGTATACTCCGAGCTGTTTGGAATATACAAATTATACTCAAAGATCAGTGTTGTTAAAGGATAAGCAAGGGCAGATAAATCTCTAACCATTTCAATTACTCCCATTGGTCATGTTATAAACTGCCCAAAGTTTGAGGACAGCTTGTTTAGCTCGCGGTACTTCTATGGTGAGTCGGATGAGGATTCTTGTGCTTCACCTGCTTCGTTCGCCTCATCGGGTGGGATTGCGGATGAAGATTTTTGCATTGCAGCCGCTTCGTTTGCCTCATCGGGTGGGACTAGAGTGCTTTCGCCACAGGACTTTGCTTGCGATAGCGTCCAGAACCACGTTTCCTCACTTCGATCGAAATCCGTAAAGACACGTACTAGTTTACACGCAAAACTCCTTTCTTGCCAATCCCCTAGAATGGGTTGGTCTGTTGGGCAGTTTTGGTTTGAGGGCGATCCCCAGGGCATGAGTGTATTGCAAAAGATTGCGCCATCCAATACAGCACCTCCAACCTTTGCCCCCGTCAGGTCAGCATTTTCTAAGGTCGCTCCTCTCAAATAGGCATTGCGGAGATCGGCTTCGACCAAGATGGCCCCCTGAAGATTGGCCCCCCGCAAGTCAGCATCGCGGAGATCGGCTTTGACCAGATTGGCATCCTGCAGCTGGGCTTCGATCAAGATTGCCTTGGGCATATAGGCATGGGCTAAATGGGTCTGACTGAGATCTGCCCCTCGCAAATAGGCTCGTTTGAGGAATTTGCCGCTCAGATTGACCCGTTTCAGGTCGCAGAAAGCGCAGTGTCGATTATCCAACAGTTGCAATATTCGATCGAAATCAGCTGCTTGAGTTGAGGTGGACGCTCCAAGGGTTGATAACAAAATTGCGATAGCTAGGATTTTTCGCTGCATGGTCTGTACGACTCGCAAAAGTAGATGGGATGCAGGTAGCGTTATTGAGCGATCGGTCGAATGAAAAAGGTAGAGATATCGGCAATGCCAAATTCAAAAGTCTTCAAATCTGCTTGAATTTGGCATTGCCGGGTAGATACATGGGGTAGAAATTCAGAATTCAAGAATTTTGGCATCCTTGCATTCAGATCGGTCACAATCCTTAACACATGATTCACTTGCTGCAATAGCGCAAAATTGTTTCGAACTTGGAATTGCTGAAAATTCCCGGAGAATTTTGACAGATTATCCAAACTCCTCCGGAGCAATTCTAACTACTTGTGGAATGTGGACTGAGACAAAGCCTTTAGCTTCTGGTCGTTCAAAATTCGGAATCAAAAATCATTAAAACCTTGCCACAACAGTAGCATTGATATGTTTTAACACATCAATCAATTGCTGAAGCCGCACAAAACTGCTTCGAAGTCTGGAATTGCTGCTGGAGCTTCTGATCTCACTGTCCTAAAAATAAGAAAAGCGCAATGGCTAACTCAACACACCTCGCTATCCTCAAACAGGGACAAGAGACCTGGAATCATTGGCGAGAAGAGAATCCTAGAGAACACCCTGACCTCTATGGGGCTGACCTCAGTAATGCTGACCTTAAACAAGCCAATCTGAGCTGGGCTAACTTAAGCAATGCTAATCTGAGCGGTACCGATCTGAGCGGAGCTGATCTGAAGGGAACCAACCTCAACGAGGCCAACCTCAGGGGGGCAAATCTCAGCGGGGCAAATTTGAAAGGGGCCAGTCTCAGACGGCCCGATCTCAAAGGGGTGAACTTGAGTCAGACCGATCTTAGCTGGGTCGATCTCAGTGGTGCAGATTTAAGGGGAGCGAATCTTTACCAAACCATACTCAAACCTGCATCTTTGCCGATGGCGAATTTGAAAGGTGCGAATCTTAAAGAAGCAAATCTCCATAAAGCCGATTTGAGAGGTGCCGATCTCAGTCGGGTGAACTTGCACAACTGCGATTTGGGGGAGGCCAATTTGAACCGTGCTGAGCTGAATGATGCTGACTTGAGTCATGCCGATCTGAGTCACGTCGATCTGAATGGTGCGGGTCTTTTCAAAGCCAACCTCAGTGATGCTAACCTTACTCAAGCGAATCTGTTCAGAGCCAATCTCAATCAGGCCAATTTGAGTGGTGCTAATCTCAACGAAGCGGATCTCACTCGGGCCGATCTCAACCAGGCTAATCTCAATCGGGCTAATCTGAATGGTGCCAATTTGCTGAGGGCCGATCTGATTCAGGCTGACCTGAGTCAGGCCGATCTCAGTCAGGCGAATCTCCACGGAACGAATCTCAGTCTGTCGAATCTGACTCAAGCCAATCTCAGTCAAGCTGATTTATCTTCAGCACAGGTGATGGCGACCAATTTTTTGGAGGCAGTTCTGACGGGTGCGTGTCTTGAAGGATGGAATCCGAGTCCTAACACTAATCTTGAAGGTACGATCTGTGAGTATGTCTATTTCCAACACGGGCGAAGAGAGCGTCGCCCCAGGAATCGCAGTCAGACGTTTGACCGTGGCGAATTTGCGGTCTTTTTCCAAAAAAATTTCAATACTGTCGATTTGATTTTTCCCGCTGGCATCCGCTGGGCTGCTTTTGCGCTCTGTTTCCAACAGCTTCAGGTGGCGGTCGGTTCTGAACTCTCGATTCATGCGATTGAAGATAAGGAAGATGGAGATTTTTCGATTCGCTTATCGCTGCCTGCTCGTATGGACAAAGCGCAGGTGCAACGGTTTGCTGCACAGGAGTACGAAATTGCTTTGCAAGCACTTGAACAGCAGGGAACTGAATCTCGAACGAGCACCAGTTTGCTGGAGATTATTGAAACAATGGCTAAAACAGCGGCATTGGTTGGGGGAAACAGGGGATAGGGAATGGGGAACAGGGAATGGGAGGAAGGGAAGGGGGAATGGGGAACAGGGAATGGGGAACGGGGATCAATACCGTTTGGTTAAGAATAGCGGATTAAAAACTTCACGAGAAATAGACAGGGGTACGGCATTGCCGTACCCCTACGCAAGAAATCAATTCTCGTTTCTAAACTGAACACGACTTGGAAGGTTATTTTGAAAGCCTTGTGGAGCAAGGCTTTCAAAATAACCCATTTTTCCGTTCTAGCACGAAGAAATGGGGGTTAGTGCCCCCGGAGGGGGCGCTAACCTTCCAAGTTATGACTGAACAGTATTGGGAAGGGAATGGGGAAATGGTTAGGGGGTGAAAGGTAAAGATGTAATAATCAGCTAATTGCTAACCGCTAAAGGAGCCTGCCATGACCATTCATGCTTATGCTGCTCGCGAGCCGGGTGGAGCGTTGCAACCGTTTGAATACGATCCGGGGCCGCTGGGTGAGGAGGAGGTTGAAGTTGCGGTTGAATATTGCGGCATTTGTCATAGCGATCTGAGTATGTTGGAGAATGAATGGGGGATGACGCAGTACCCGTTTGTTCCAGGGCATGAAGCTGTTGGTGCGATCGCAGCTGTAGGAAACAACGTCACCACTCTGAAAGTTGGTCAGCGCGTTGGGTTGGGCTGGTTCTCTCGTTCCTGTCTCGCTTGTGAATGGTGTATGTCTGGCGACCATAATCTTTGTCTGAGGGTTGAAGGCACCATCGTCGGTCGTCACGGTGCTTTTGCTGACAAAGTGCGCGCTCACTACAGCTGGGCAATCCCTTTGCCAGAAACCCTGGATCCTGCTAAGGCTGGGCCGCTTTTTTGTGGTGGTATCACTGTTTTTAACCCGATCGTCCAATTGAACATTCAGCCCACCGACCGTGTCGGTGTCATCGGCATTGGTGGCTTGGGGCATCTGGCGCTGCGTTTTCTCCATGCCTGGGGCTGCGATGTTACTGCCTTTTCCAGTAGCCCTGATAAAGAAGCAGAAGCGCGCGAACTAGGGGCCAACCATTTTGTGAACTCGCGCGATCCAGAGGCCCTCAAAGCAGTTGCTAATTCTTTCGATTTGATCCTTTGTACTGCCAACGCCGATCTGGATTGGGGCACTTATATTGTTGCGTTACGTCCCAAAGGACGACTGCATTTTGTTGGTGCTGTCCCCAATCCGATATCGAGTCCTGTTTTCCCTCTAATGCTGGGTCAGAAATCCCTATCTGCTAGTCCTGTTGGTAGTCCTGCAACGATTGCGAAGATGTTGGAATTTGCGGCCCGCCACGATATTGAACCGATTACAGAGACCTTTTCCTTCAACCAGATTGATGAGGCGATGGAAAAACTTCGTAGCGGTAAGCCTCGCTATCGTCTGGTCCTGCAACGTTAAGGAGTTCTGTTCAGAGATAGATCCCAGAGTCGGCACAAGACCGACCCCTACGGTTTACTGCGAATCGCGCCCGCAGAAACAGAATTTTCGTAGGGGCACCCACAAGGGGTGCCCTGTTGCTGTCGGGACGATGTGAGGTTCCAAACCTGATGGAGAAATGTCGCAAGTAGATTGAGTTGGGATGTCTCGTTTGCTCAGAAAGATATGCGAATCGAGAGAATTAAGGATTTTTGAGCGTACGCTCTGAACCTGCACGCTCAAAAATCCTTAGATCTGGAGGCATATCCAGCATTTATAGCAGTAGTCACATCGCTTAGGGCAAAATTGAGAGCGTGCAAAGTGCGCTCTCAATTTTGTCTGTCCTAACGAGCTTGGCTCTTGCTATACCAAGGGATTTTTAGATCAATCGGTTGAAGGCGGCCTGGTAATAGTGGCTGCGACCAGTCTGGGTCAGCGGTGCCATGAAAAGATCGAACTTACCCAGTTTCCGATGCTCAATCGAATAGGTATTCTGCGCCAGTACGCTGTCGCCAGATCCCTGAAAAATCAGCACAAATTGCTCCAGATTCGTTCCTGACTCATATTTTTCGACTTCAATCAGTTTTAAGTTCAAGGATTGGCCAGTGGCAGTTTCGACTCGGAATGGGCTGCGTAACACTGATTCAAAGGTTGCCTGGGTTAGCGGTGGAAACAGTGCTGCTTCGCTGCTGGCAATGGGGATGTTGCGGGTTGGCAGCGAGACTGTTGGCGTATTCTTGCCTGCGATCGCAGCTACAGAAGCAGCCACAGAGGCGGTTCCTGCTGCGATCGCAGCTGCTGCAAAAGAGGTGATAAATTGCCGCCGCGAAACCTCGCCTGTACTATCCATCTTTAAACCTTCCATCAATTATTTCCCCCAGAAAGAATAGGATTGAATGTTGTTTACCTTCTAACTCACGCAGACGGGAATGGCAACCGAAGTTAATCTGAGTTTGGGAAATAGGGAATAGGGAACGGGGAACGGGGAACGGGGAATGGGGAATGGGGAATGGGGAATAGGTTAAGGATGACCATGTAAAAATCAGCTAACGGCTAACAGCTAATCGCTAACAGCTAATCGCTAACAGCTAATCGCTAACAGCTAATCGCTAACAGCTAACTCCTTTCTTTAGCGCGAGCAGCTTCGAGTTGCTGCTCCAGTTGAACGATTTTTTGCAGCATGGTCTCTGCCCGGTCGGCGTTTTCAAGCTGGTTTTGGGTGAGAAAGAGGGTGCGTGCTGTTTCTAGTGATTTTTTGGACTGTTTTAATGCGCTCTGGTTGTAGAGGGCTACGCCAAGATTGTAGTGGGCAGCGGCGTAGTCGTCGTCGACTTTAATCGCTTGTTCGTAGCTTTCGATGGCAGCAGCGGTTTGTCCCCGGTCGGCCAGGACGTTGCCCAGGTTATTGTGAGCGGCGGCGTATTTGTTGTCAATTGCGATCGCGGCCCGGTAGGCGGTAATAGCTGCATCAGTTTGTCCGAGTTGTTTGTGGCTCATGCCCATAGAATAATAGGCTTCCGCAAACTCCGGATCCAGTTCCACTGCTTGTTTGTAGCTACCAATTGCTTCGGTTAGCATACCCAGTTCTTGTTGGGCCAGTCCCAGATTGTATCGCGTTCTGGCGCGATTAGGGTCGTTTGCGATCGCCCGTTTGTACGCTGCGATGGCTCGCTGGTTCTGACCGGCCTGGTAAAAGGCGACGCCCAGATTGTAATGTACGTCAGATAGGGTGGGGTCGAGGCTAAGGGCCTGTTGATAGGCATCGATAGCGTTCTGAGTCAGGGTTGCGTCGCTCTGACGTTTGCCGCGCTCAGCCAGAATCGTACCCAGGTAAAAGTAAGCAATGGCAATGTCTGGATCTGCAGCCAGGGCTTCGCGGAAGGCGGCTTCGGCGGGGACCCAGTTACCTTCGCTGTAGAGGGTGACGCCCGTTTGAAAGGCGATGGCCGCTTCTACGTCGTCGGTGACAATACCTTCTACCGGTTCAGGCGTGTCGGGCAGTTGGGCCAGGAGGGGTGAAGCAGCGGTAGGGTTAAAGAGCGAAAAACCGAGCGCGATCGCAGCGGTAGCGAACAGACGCACAGAAAATGGAGTTTTTAGCATGGCTAGATAACCTGAATTTAGAGTGAATCGAACCGGGGATTTTCTATCCAATATAGTCCCCAACTATAGACGGCTTGACAAGATTTTTCATCATCTATTAAAAATCGATTTAAAAATTCGGCTCCGGGTATTGTCTATTAGACTCGATCGGTTATTCGCAAACTACGCTGATGATAGAGTCTAGAATGCAAATATTGACCGTTTCCTACTCTATAGGTAGCGTACCTAAATTGTTTCCAATCATGTCAGGCTGTTAATGCTAGGCTAGAGCCAATTGTTCGCAGTGGAACGGACAATGTACTTAGCCGTATCGGCTGAAATCTATAATACTTTTTTTAAGCGCGAGTTTATTCAACTGGCGATTCAGGACTATAACCTGAAAATCTTAGTCTTTGAACCGGATGAGGAGGCGATTGTAGCATGGATAAACTAGAGCAATATCGCAACTATATTCAACAATTTCTCGGCTATTATAGGAGCCTAAGACAAGACGATCCGGATGTCGAGTCACAGATTATCAACGACAAGGAAAACGATCGCTATTTAATCGTCAATGTGGGCTGGCGTAACAAGCGGCGGATCTACGGCTGTGTTATGCATCTGGATCTGAGAGGGGATAAGATCTGGATTCAGTATAATGGCACGGAAATTGATGTAGCAGAACGATTCGTGGAGATGGGGGTGCCGCGTCAGGATATCGTCATTGGGTTTCTGTCTCCGAAGATGCGGCGATTCTCGGATTATGCGATCGCATAACCCGCCCCAAAAACAGAACCTCCCTGAAAACCAAAGCTACCCAATCGTTCTTGCGCCCATTTTCGCCGTCGTTCATCGGGAGCGTTGCGTCCCAACTCATTTGGCTACGCCATCAGCGGCTGCGAACTCAGCCTCAAGTTCCCTGTAGTGAAACTCCTCGACTACGAACACCAGTGGCCGCAACTGGAAGCGAGCGCGAATCCCTTTGCGGTAATGATTATGGCCCACCTGAAAACCAAAGCCACCCAGGGTCAACCCCAGCAACGGCAGCAGTGGAAGTGGCACCTGATCCGCAGACTGTTTGAACGGGGATATGATAAAGATGATATCCGGCAACTCTTCCGGTTGGTTGATTGGATGATGACCTTGCCAGATGAACTGCAGCACCGCTTTGAACACCAGGTCACCCAATATCAGGAGGAACGAAACATGCCACTACTCAGCCACATGGAATTGAGAGCAGAGAAAAGAGGTGAGCAGCGCGGCGAGCAGCGCGGACTGGTGCTGGGTAGCTTGCAAACGGCGCGCGAGTCAGTCCTCGACAACCTGGATGCGCGGTTTGGAGAGATTCCACCAGCCTTGGTTGAAACAATTTCAGTGATTGAGGATCTGTCACTGCTCAAACAACTGCGCAAGCAAGCCGTTTTGGTTGATTCGGTTGAGGTATTTCAGCAATTTCTCGCGGCTAGTAAAGCAGAATAGCACTTCGAAGAAACGTTGAGCTTCGATCGTAAGATTACGGACATGTGCGAACCTCTAATCCCGGAATCCCTAAAAAGTCTTTTACGTTATGAGTGACAAGGGGAAGATTATAACGGAGAGCTGTTACAGCAATCCAAGCATCTTGGGCAGAAATCGGTTTTCCTATTGTCAGTAATTCTGCTCGCAAGTTTCCCCAACGTCGGCAGAGTTCAATATCAACAGGAATGATGAGATAGCTGTTGAATGATTGCTCAAGCCTTCTGATACGAGATTCACCCCAATTACGAACTGCAGCCCATTGGAAAAGCTCGGCGATTGTCATAAAAGAAAGCGCCCATTGATGACCTTGCAAAATGGCTGTGTAGTTTGCAGCACGGCTGTCTTGCTTGAAAATGAAAGACATCACATCTGTATCCACTAAAAGAATGTTCATAGAGTCTCAAGTGGGTCAATGCTCTGTTGTTGCCGCAGGAATGTCAGAAATTCATCCACTGGCTCGTCACTGTCCCAAAAGTCAGTATCCAGTGAAGTGAGATCTTGGATAACAGGCGGTTGTTGCTCCTGAATCAGTTGCTCAATCGAGCGAGCATGCCAAAACTCCTGGTTCTGTTTTTGAAGAAGGCTCGATTTTTGAACCATCTCGGCCAGGACTTGCAACAACTCTGCTTGCTCGTTTGGAGAGAGCGATCGCACCATCTGAATGGCCTGTTGAAGTTGTGCCGTCACGCTCGATCCTCTCTTGCTCATGTTCCATCACGATCTTACCAGTGATGCAGATTGATTTGCTTTCTCTAATCTTTTCAGCTTTAACGGTTAATGCGATCGCTGTCTAATTCTGGAACATGCTCAACTTCATAATTTTCGATTAAGACACCAATAACATCCATCATCGACGCTAGTGGATGACTCTCATCTTCACCAACCCGATCGATCAGGTTATCCAAAAGCTTGACCAAACGTTCATATTCCGATTCGCTGCGAGGGACAAAAACAGTTTCTGCAATGGATGACCAGGCTGCAATGGTTCGATCGAGATTAAGACTTTGCATTATTCCTTCCACCTTCCTTCATCGTATTCTGCATGAGTGAGTACAGCTCGAATGTAGACTTTCTTCCGATTGTAATGAATCGCAGCAATCAGCCTAACTTTGTTACCTCCAATGTTAAAAACAGTCAACTTCCCGACTCGATCGGCATATGGAAAAAGTCTCCGGATCTCAACAAATGAAGCAAATTCATTTTGTTTGATAGTTTTGTACCACTGAACCAGAGCATTTTTCGTATCAGGATGTAGCTTGGCAAACTCATTGAGCCGCTTTCGAGTAATTACATGCATCTTAATTTGTACATGCCTTCCCTTTTTGACTTGATCTTGTACCCATTCTCTCAATTGTTCGCTAATGCAGATGTTTCTACAAAGAAGTTCCGACGATTGAGCGCAATACTTTCAATTTCATCAATCTCTTGCTCTGAGAGACCGCGATAAACTTCAGCGGCGAGTTGAAGCATGTGTTGGGGATCGAGTTGGCGGTTTGAATGAATCATGAGTTGAACGGCCTGTCCTTCTGATAATTCTGGTGTTTTCAAAGGCCGAAAAACACCCTTTTCATAAATCGCGTCTACAACCTGTTGCATAGGACTCGCTATCCTCCACTCTGACTTTTTACGTGTTACTCTTTACTTTTTAGTTGATTTAATTGTTCTTGTGCCCATTCTCGCAGTTGTTTATCGGGATCGTTGGCGGAAATTTCGTTGAGCAGTTTTATGGTTTCGGGATAAAGAGGATAATAGGTGAGAAGATTTTTTAGCGCTACTTTACGAGGATTCTTGTCCCACCAGCCCTTTTTTTCAAAAGGATCGTTAATAGCACTGCTGTGCAAAAAATCATATATCCCTGATTCTCCTGGCCAGTTACTACTCAGCTCATCAAGTATCTCTTGGCGCACATATGAATCCTTATCAGATTGAGCAAGAGACTTTACTATCGATAAAGTCTCAGGGATATTTTTCCAACCACGAATAAGTTCCTTAGCTGACCGCATTCTCACATCCATATGTTCATCGTGAATAGCACGATACTTTAGCCAAGGGAGAATATCAGGATCATCTTTCCAACCCCGAGCAAGTTCTTTTAATGCCTGTGCTCGTGCATGAGGATATTCCTCCGACTGAGCACAAAACTTTAGCAAAGATAATGTATCTCGATCATCTTTCCAGACACGAGCTAATGCACTTACAGCAAGGTACTTATTTTGGGCATTGGGAGATTTAATTAAGCTTTGAATAAAGCGAAGAGTGCCAGGGGATCTTTTCCATCCCTTAACTAATACTTTCAAAGCGTGGCCACTTATAAGCCACTTATTAGATTGTGATAAATTCTTCAGCCAAATTACTGTTTCTGGCTCATTCCTTCGTAGTCTTGCAATCATAGTGACTGCTTCACTGCAAATATCACCTATTGGAGATTTTGCTACGTGACTTGACATCCAATCATCTTGTTTGTATTGGCTTAATTTTTCTAGTTCGCTAATTATTTTTACATTGGTCTTAAAGAAATCTTCTCTAGCTTTGATTTCTGTAAGACATTTGGCAGCTAAAAAGATGTTTCTGAATTGCTCTAACTCACCATCTTGAGCAACTAAATAGCTGATTAAGTCTTTTGTGAATTTTGCATCAGTTATGTTGCAGATTAGTCGCAGCACTTCATGCCAGGTTTCGTCTTGCCAGTGTTGTCCAAACACTTCATCCCGCAGTTGTTCGAAGGTGAGGGTTTGTTGCTTCTCGAAGCGATGGACAATTTCCACAGCGCAGAAGTATTCCAGAAAGGTGCGGTGGACGAAGCCGTAGGTGTCGGCACCCCGATAGCAAAGGATAAAGTTGCGCTCCCGCAATTGCTGAATCAAGCGGTTGGCTTTTTCGCGGGGTTGGCTGAAACCCTGATCCCGCAAATAATCGGTCAGGATGCGGGTCAATGGCTCGGCCCCGATCAGGTTGCCCTTCAGTCCCGCGTCCCCCGCTTGCATCTCGTGGGCAATCAGGCGCAGCATCTCCTGTTTCTCCCGGCGGCCGATGGTGTCTAGCGGCAGCTGCAGGCGCTTATGATCCACGTCCCAGTGGTAGAGCAACACCCGCGATGCCTGGTCGTAGAGGTCGGCCCGGTCTCGCGGTAATTCCTGCCGTCGGTTCAGGATCGCCATCATCGTTAACAGTAGGGGATTGTCGGCCAGGGCCTGGATCGCTTTGGAGTTGGTGATGGCGTCGCGCAACCGTTGCTTGAGTCGCACTTTATCAGGATCGCGGCCCAGGGCCAGGTCGTACCAGCGGTCGATGAATGTGTGGATTTCGCTTTCGTCCAGGGGCTGTAGGGTGAATTGCCGGAAGCCTGCATGCTGGAAGCGCTCTGGGTTGTAGCCAATGATGCGGGATGTAACGAGGACGCGGGCTTTGGGATACTGCTGGGCAAAGCGAATGATGTCGTCGATGACGGCGGCTTGAGTGGCGCGGTCGAAGACTTCATCCAGACCATCAAACAGGGCCAGGGTGGGCTGCTCTAACAGATGCTGGTGTAGTTGCTGGGGATCGAATTGCCAGTCGGCACCGCGCCCGCGATGGAGGAAGTCCAGGATGCTGGCAGACTGGGCCAGGGCATAGTCGCGCAGTTCGATCAACAGGGGCAGCGCTTCCGTCTTGCCCTCTACCCAGTCCAGCGCCAGATACTGCAGCAGGGTGGACTTGCCCGCTCCTGGATCGCCCAGAATGACTGCTCGCTGGCACTCGGTCAGCGCGGCCAGGGCCTTCCGTGCGGGTTGCTGGAAATACTGGCGACGATACTGTTCCAGGGCTGCTGGCGATAGGTCGGCTGGCGGGGGACCGTCAGATTGGGGGGAATCGTCGGCGAGCTGGCGCTGCACGTCCAGGGGGAGATCGTAGCGCATCGGTGGTAGGGCTTCCCGTACGGTCTGTTCCACGAACAGGTTCCAGAGCTTGACGGCATCAACCCGGTCGGTGCTGTCGAGGGTGTACAGTTTCAGGTAGCCGTAGCTGCATTGCAGGCTCTGGCGATAGCGGGCGAGGTCGAAGCCAGGGGAAAGGGGGGCGGTGTTCTGGGCAATGGTTTCCAGCAGTTCGGCGGTCAGGAGCGCCCGCAGTTCCGCATCCGCCTTGACGATTGCCTTCACCTCCACTACATATTCCTTGGCCACGCCTCGCCAATCAAAGTCTGCGGTGGGGAATTGCCAGCCTGCATCCCGATCCTGCGCCGTCCAGAGCTGCTGCAACCGGGTATAGTCAATTTGCTTGCACCCGGTTTCAAAGGCTTTACCCAGAATCAGACAAACGGCCTTGTCCCGCACAAATTGCCGCAGGGCTGCGTTGTAATGGTGGGCAATGCTGGTTTCGGGCACATCGTTGAACTGCAGTTCCTTGACAAAGCGCTGGATGAAAAAGCCGATCGCCTCGGCCATGGGCGGTTTCAGCCTTGTGGCATTGAGACGAGCGACGCCGCTCTCCAGGCACCCGGCAAAAAAGTCCTGAACATAGCCTTCCATCACGGGCTGCCCCAGATCCAGCACCTGCTGGAGCACCAGTTTGCCCAGCTCTATCCCGGTTGAGACGGTTAAATATTCCAGCATGACGACAGTTCAGACGTAATGGCTCAATTGTGCGTGTTTTGAACATTGTAGATCGATAGCGCTGATATCAGGGAAAGGGGAGTATGCGGACTGGGACTATCCTTTGGAGTTGATGTTCGCCATAGTGTTGGGGTTTAGAGAGGGCTGTGCTTACCTAACCCTTTGCAGCACTAAAGTGCCGACTACGAAAGTAAGGAGGTTGGGTTTCGCAAAACCCAGCACTAAAGGACGTTGGGTTGGGTTGCAGCGCTAGCGGAAACCCAACCTACGAATTGTTTTCAATTTTTCTCACTTGAGATTACCTAACCCTTTGCAGCACTAAAGTGCCGACTACAAATTTTGGCACAATTGTAAGGGAGAATTTGCTTTATCATCAAGAGATAAAGCTGGGCAAGAGATAAAACTGGGCAAGATAACGATGGCAGCCAGAGATCGATTTCATTCTGCAGTGCGGATCGCGCTAGAAAAAGAGCAGTGGCGGATAACCGACGATCCATTACGGCTTGAAGTTGGGGCACCAAGTTTGAGATCGATTTGGGTGCAGAACAATTGATTGCAGCAGAGCGAGGTGAAGAAAAAATTGCGGTTGAAATTAAAACATTCTCAGGAGATTCGCCTCTGACGGAATATCATGCTGCCTTGGGACAGTTTCTGAACTATCGACTGGCCCTGGAAATCAGCGAACCCTCGCGCATGCTATATTTGGCAGTTCCGGCGCTCGTTTATGAAGCATTTTTTAAACGAGAATTTGCCTTGATTTCAGTCGAGCGATATCAGATTAAACTGATTATTTATGACCCTGCTCAGGAGGCGATCGTGCAATGGATGACCTAGAGTTTTATCGCGAAACCATTCAGGCGTTGTTGACGGAGTATGCCTCGGTGCCGATCGCGAATGGAGAGATTGAGTGCTATACGGTTTTCGATACGAAACAAGACCATTATCAGGTGGTGAATGTGGGTTGGGATGGCTATCGTCGGGTCTATGGTTGCGTTATTCATTTGGATATTAAGGCGGGTAAGATCTGGCTGCAGCACAATATGACGGAAATGAGAGTTGGCCACGAGCTGGTGGATCGGGGGGTGGCGAAGGAGAATATTGTGTTGGGGTTTCAGGCTCCGGAGATGCGGCCCTATACTGAATTTGGCGTGGCGTAAAGTGTTGGCTGGTTGCGATCGCGCTCTCTGCTAGATAGAGACTGTTTCTCTCACGTTGCCAATGCTGGGGTAGAATCTAAGGATCGAGAGTGGGTTCTGGGGGAGGACAGATGTCAGCAGCGATGGACAGGCGAGGATGGATGGGCTGGTTACGACTGAGGAAGTTGGGAACTGGGGTCAGCGCAATGGTTTTGGCTGGAGTGGGGTTAGTGACGGGGGGGGTAGAAGACGCGATCGCGACCTCCCAGGCCCCTCCAACCCCCGTTACCGCTGAGCGCGTCACTGCAGAGCATCGCGATGCTCTGCTCGCCCGCAACGACTTCGTCTGTCCCCGCGATCTGGAATCGTTGATCGACTCCATGCTGGGCGACCTGCCCAGCTACGCCAACCGCGTCAGCACCCGTTCCCGCCTTGGTGGTTCTCAGCTAGGGGGCTACGTCCTGATCGCGGGTCGACCTGAATTCGAGCCGCTGACTCTGGGACCAGGAGAATGGGCAGCACTATCGGGAGCCGATCCTTCTGCTCTGAAGCAGGTCTTTATGACGACGCTGGAACGGCAATATACGGCAGGCAAGCTGTTTAGTGTGCAGCAGTATCACTGGTTGTTTCTGACAGAAACGACGAGCGGCTGGCGGCTAACGATGATGTTTACCCGCACTGCCATTAAGTCCGGTAAACGACCGCCAACGCCACCCAGAGACAGCAGCGACGGCATCCTGGCTCAGGCAATCCGGCTCTGGTTAAACGACTGCTACGCGGGCAGCGTGAGACCCATTTTAGATTGACGATTTTGGATTTTGGATTGTCATCTCATGACCAATTCGGCGACAAACCGACTGTTGATTTTGGCTTGGCGATTTTGGGTTTTGGGTTAAGGATTTTGGATTTGGGTAAGCTAATTTACAACCCTTCGTTTTTATCCAAAATCCGAAGAACCAGCGGCAAGTTTTTTTAATCCAACATCCAACATCAACCCTCGATCTCATCTAGTCTGGCGCGAACGGCTTGAATGTCTTGCCACATTAGCCATTTAGGACTGCCTTGTTTCCGGGAGGGATTGCGGAGCAAGTAGGCGGGATGAAAGATGGGCATGAAGAGGCGACCGTCCTGCTCCATCCATTGACCGCGAATTTTCGTGATGCCGCGCTTGTCGCCGATGAGTGCCTTGACTGCCGTGGCTCCAGTTAAGAGAATAATTTTCGGGTCGCCCAGGCGGATTTGCTCTAAAAGATAGGGTTTGCAGGCGTCGATTTCGTCGCTGGTTGGGTTGCGGTTGCCAGGGGGACGGCATTTGACAACGTTGCAAATATAGACGTCGTTTTCGGTATCCAGATTGACCGAAGCCAGGATTTTGTCCAGAAGTTTCCCGGCTTTACCGACAAAAGGCAGTCCGGTCTCGTCTTCGTTTTGCCCTGGACCTTCGCCGACAATCATCAGGGGAGCCTGGAGCTTGCCGCGACCGATGACGGCATGGGTTCGGGTTGCGCCCAGACCGCAGCGCTGACATTGACGGCAATGGTTGGTCAACAGCTCAAGGGTAGGGTAGGTACCGCTGGGAATGGGAACGCTGGCCGCTGTGGGGATGAGGTCTGGGTTGGCAGCTTCAGCTGGGGGCGCAGCTTCGCTATTTGAGAGGGCAAACAAGCTGATCTGGTCTTCGCTAGCCATGGATCTGAAACCGGGATGGGGATTACAGGGGGCGGACTCGATTTGGGGTCGATTGTCATTCCCTGAACTATAGTAGGACAGTGGCGAGGATTAAAGTGCTGCTCTAAGGATTTCCCTAGAATTCAAGCAATCGGTGGGAGAGCTTGCTGTTTGGTCATGTAAGGGATGAGTCAGAACTTGGGGCCGAAGACTCCAGGTTCTGATTTGTCCCTGAGAGGATGTTTGAAAAGTATTGGATCCCTCCCTAACCCCCCTTTTTCAAGCTATCCATTAGGCAAAAGTCCGTAGGACTTTTACCCGCTCAGACATTCACTCGATCTCGAACTTCCCCATTTTGGAGCGAAAGCATGCGGGTTTGGACGAGATCTGCATAAAGGGTAGCTTTTTCAAGGGGGGGGATTGCGGTTAAAAGTCCCTCTTGGTAAGGGGAAATTAGGGGGATCTGGAGTGTTTTGCTACCTCTCTTAGGACCTTGCAAACATCCTCTAATATTGACTAATGCTGTGGGGAAGCATTGATTCTGTTGGCAATGCTGACGGTAAACCCACTTCGTTGAGGCTGGAGAAAGGTATGGCTGTTCAATTACCATTTCGCGATCGCAGTGCTGCTGGCGAACAACTGGCCCAGGCAATTGCGGCTGAATTGGCCCAGTCGGTCGAGTCTCAAACGGCCTGTCACCCCATTGTGTATGCGCTTCCTCGTGGAGGATTGCCTGTTGCAGAGCCAGTGGCCCGTCAGCTCAATTGTCCCCTGGATCTGATTGTGGCGAAGAAAATAACGCGGCCCGATAATCCAGAACTGGCCATTGGGGCAGTGACGGCTGACGGTTGCGTTCTTTGGGGGCCCCAACAGCGAGCGGGGCGAAATCAGATCGAGTTGCGAGCAGCGGCCCTGCAGCAGGCTCAGAAGAAAGCCAAAATGCAATTGGAGCAGCTCACCGCTGGGCGTCCTCAGGTGAATCCCGATGGTGCGATCGCAATTCTGGTGGATGATGGCATGGCAACAGGCATGACGATGGCAGTGGCGGCGATGTCTTTGCGCGATCGCGATCTCTCTGGCAGTTTTCCCCCAGCGCCAGCCAAGCAATCCTTGCGTGAAAAAAAGCAGTCCTCTCACACAGACAATACCCTGCCAAAATTTCAACTCCAGCGACCGGCATCAATCTGGATTTGCGCCCCCGTTGCACCATCAGGTCTGGCTCAGTCCTTAGGACGCTGGTGCGATCGCGCAATTATTTTGGCCACCCCCGATCCTTTCCTCAGCGTCAGCCGCTTCTACAAAGAATTCCCGCAAATTGAAATCGAGGAAGCCCTGACCTGTTTGCAACAATACAAATGGGAATGAAAGGGGGAATGGGAAATAGGGAATGGGAAATAGGGAACGGGCAATGGGAAATCGGCAATCGGCAATCGGGAACGGGCAATAGGGAACAGGAAACGGAGCTTAGTTATGAATAAGACCCTGAACAATATAAACATTAGTTGCGGTTTTCAGTGAAGGCATCTTGCTGTTCCCCGTTCCCCATTCCCTTCTATAGAAGCAATCTTTCCCTTCCTGCCCTCTGCCTTCTGCCCTCTGCCCTCTGCCCTCTGCCCTCTGCCCTCTGCTGTTTCCCGTTCCCCATTCCCTTCCTCAGTCAAGGATTTGTTGGGCAATTCCCTGTACTGTCTGAGTCCATCTATGGTCTGGATAACGAACTGAGAAAATACCGCCACTGGCCAAAAATGCCATTTCCTCACATAGGGGCAATATCCCAGCGACTGGAACATCATAAGCAGCCTCTATCTTGTTACTTAAAGCACTGAACTTAAAACTAGAGAGCGCCTTGTTCACCACCAACAACATCTTTGGAACTTCTAACTCGCGTGCCACATCCACTGTTACTGCAGTGCCCTGATAGTCCTGACGGTCGGGACGTAGAATAATGACCAGAACGTCAGAGATCGCGACAGAAAGCAATGTTTCTTCATTAATTCCAGGATGGGTATCAATAAACAAATAATCTAAATCTAACTGGCGGATCAACTGACTAAAGCCGCCATTCAATAAGGTTGGATCGTATCCTTCGCGCAGGATTTGGGTAATCTCATTGGCGCGAATACTGGAGGGTACCAGATAAAGACTGCCCTCTGCTGCTGCAGTTGTCTGTTCCCCCAGAACAGAACTCACCTCATAAGCTGCCTCCGTCAGCACGCAGCGTCCCCAAAGATAATCATTCAGGGTATAGCCGATTGTGTCTTCCTCCAGGCCAAAGAGGACATGGATACCCGGCGATTGGATGTCCGTATCCACAATCCCAACCCGAAAACCCTGGCCAGCCAGGATAGTTGCAAGGTTGCCCGTGATATTCGATTTGCCAGTTCCACCTCGAAACGAGTGAACAGACACAACTTGGGTCATGGTCGATCTCCAAATGTGAATGGATGATGGGTCAATACTGTTCGGTTTGGAAACGAGAATTAATTTCTTGTGTAGAGGTCTGGCAATGCCATGCCCCTAAAGGTCTATTTTTCGTAAAGCGATTGAATCTGCTGTCCTTAACCGAACGGTATTGGATCGTGAGTGATGGGTCATGGGTGGTGGGTGATGGCTCATTGTCGATTGTTCAGGACAACCTAAATTCAGGTCATCCATTTCACCTTACTGTGTTTTCGCACTTCTCATCAGGATCGCGCTAGCAGAGAATAATGCTTGATGCCAGACGCTGCTTTGAAAAAATCGCGGTAAAATTTACATTAATTAACATTTTGCTTGAGCAATGCAGACTACCCTTTCTCCTTCAATGCCTGACTTATTGGGTTGCTACTGGCAGTGGCAAGAGCAGTCCATCTATTACGTGCGTGCGGGCAAGCAACAGCCCCAGCGTCCGCCACTCCTACTCGTTCATGGCTTTGGCGCGTCTACCGATCATTGGCGAAAAAATGTAGCCCAACTCCAGGAAGAGTTTGAGGTATGGGCTATCGACCTTTTGGGCTTCGGGCGTTCTGCTAAACCGAACTGGCAATACAACAGCGATCTCTGGCGCGACCAACTGCACCAGTTTATTCGCGAGGTGATCGGTCAACCTGTTGTCCTTGCCGGCAATTCCATTGGTGGTTATGCGACGCTTTGCGTTGCGGCCCAGCGCCCTGAATCGGCAGTTGGTTTAGTGTTGCTAAACTGTGCTGGCCCTTTCAGCAGTCCTCAGCCTCATCGACAACCCACGCTCTGGCAAAAAGCATTGCGATTGCTTTTCTTGCAACCCTGGGTGACGTTTCTATTGTTCCAGCATTTAAGGCGCCGTTCTGTTATTCGCAAAACTCTAAAACGGGTTTACCTTGACCAGAGTGCTGTTACCGATCAGCTGGTTGAAGAGATCCATCGCCCTTCCTGCGATCGCGGTGCAGCCGAGGTTTTTGCTGCTGTTTTCAAATCTCCCCAGGGCGAAAAAATTGACACTCTGTTGCAGCAAATGACCTGTCCCCTGCTGATGTTATGGGGGGAAGGCGATCCCTGGATGCAGCCAACAAAACGCGGCGAACAATTCCGCCAACATTATCCCCAACTCACAGAGCATTACCTGAATGCGGGCCATTGCCCCCACGACGAAATCCCCGATCGAGTGAACGCCCTGATCCGCGACTGGGTTTTATCGTTGGAACCCTGAACTAATCATGAATTGAGCCATCGGGCATGGTTGCGCCTTTGAGGAAGGCTCCTTCTAGATCGGCTTCCCAAAGGGTAGCGCGGTGCAGGTTGGCCCCTTCTAAATTGGCTCGACAGAACGTTGCTTCCCGCAGGTTGGACATGCAAAGATTGGCCTCACGCAAATCAGCTCCTACCAGATTGGCCATACAGAGGGTCGCTTCGCGTAGATCGGCTTGATTGAAGTTTGCATCCTGGAGATTGGCTTTGTAGAGATTAGCCCCAATCAGATTCGAGCCGACTAACGTGGCCTTGTGCAAGTCAGATTCAATCAGGTTGGCCATACAAAGATTGGCTAGACTGAGGTTGGACATACAGAGATTGGCCCGGTACAGGGTCGCTCCAATCAAGTTAGCCACTGAGAAAATGGCAGTTGAGAGGTTAGCGCGATGGAAGTTGGTTTCCCGCAGCGTTGCCATGGTCAGATCGGCCTCGCGTAAGTCGGCTCCCATTAGCTTCGCATCTTGCAAGATTGCCTTTCGTAAGTTTGTGGTATATAAAGTTGCTTCGCGCAAATTGGCTTCGCGCAGGTTAGCCTCTTCCAGGTTAGCCAGACTGAGATCGGCCTCGCCAAGATTGGCTAGACTAAAATCTGTTGCTTGCAAATTGGCTTCGCGCAGGTTAGTGGTATAGAGGGTTGCACGTTGCAGGTTGGCACCTGTTAGATCGGCACTTCTGAGACTGGCCATGCTGAGGTCGGCCTCGCGCAAATCTGCGGCTTGTACGTTGGCTCGAATCAGATTCGCATCTCGCAGGTTAGCGGTGTAGAGCGCTGCTTTCTTGAGGTTGGCCTTGTAGAGACTCGATCCCTGGAACGTTGCCATGCACAGATCGACCCTGTAGAGATCCACATGGCTCAAATCCCTTTGACTGAGGTCTGCTTCTCTCAGGGTTGCACTATAGGGAACGATATCGATGGAGTGCGAATTGCCCTCAAGGTGATGTTTTCGCCACTCGTTCCAGGCATTTACCCCTTGTTTAATGAGTGCGAGCTGTTCCTTGTTAGCCATTTCATAATCCTGCCTCTCTCTTGCCAATTATGCGCGACCCTGATGAAGACTTTCTAAACCCATCTATTTTGGCAGTTTGAGTGTGTTCGCCAGCAAAACTACATATTTCAAAATGGGGTTTACGAGCAATTCCACCCTACCGCGAATTATCCCTTAGCTGCCCAGTTGTTGGGGGAATTCAAGATTCTCTGTGGCATATAGTCGGGAAAGGGACTTAACTGAGGAAATGCGAGCTGTATACAAATTCAGCCATATCAACCCTCCAGATGTTTTTCTAAATGCTTTCTTCTCACTGCCTTCTGCCTCTTGCCATATATGACTTCAAACCCGCAACCATCGCGACCTGAAACCGAAAACACCATAGATAACACCACGTTTCAAACGATCCAGGCAGCTGTCTTCAAGCTCTGGGATGCAGTCAATCAATTAACCCGCATCGAACCACCAAGGCGAGAGCGCTATTGTGTAACTGTCTTTGGTTCCGCTCGACTCACCCCTGACACCCCGCTTTACAATAGCGTCAAACATTTGGCCAGCGAACTGACTGCTCTGGGCTGCGATATTGTCACCGGGGGTGGCCCAGGACTGATGCAAGCGGCCAATGAGGGTAGCGTCATTGCCGATCCAGACGATCGCACCCAATCCATTGGCATTCGCGTGGCGCTGGACTTCGAACAAGAAACGAACCCGTTTGTCGAGCAAGCCTATTGCCATGAAACCTTTTTTTCCCGGCTGCATCATTTTGTGTTGGTTTCGGATGCATTTGTGGTGGTTCCCGGCGGCATTGGCACCACCCTGGAAATGTTGACTATTTGGCAGCTCCTGCAGGTCCGCCAGCTGCAGCACAAACCGCTGATCTTGTTCGGGAACATGTGGAAAGACCTGATCGACTGGGCAGAGACACATATGGTTGAAACCGAGGTACCGATGGCCGATGCAACCGATCTTGCGATTCCTCATTGTGTCGATTGCGTTGAGGATGCTGTTGTGTTGCTCCGGCAGGCACAAGCACAGTGGAGTTTGAGTTGCTGTCCAAAAACTGACTAAATTGACAATTTATAGGCATGAGGCCAGCATAATGGTTCCGGTAGTGTTGCGATCGCATATTCAATATGAATCACCCGGCGATAGGCCGGTTGGGTCAGGCGCGACGATCGGTGTAGCAATAACGGCCGCATCAAAATCACATCGCCGCAAAAAACAGCCAATGGTCTTGCTGTATTATTTTCTACCCAATACTGTTTTGCTTCCCCGCTCAGTTTTCCCGATCGATGGGAACCCGGAATGACCACTAAAGGTCCCCGATCTTCGGGGGTATCGTCCAGGTGAATGCGGGCGGCCAGCATCGATTCCAGGACTGCAGTGGGTGGCTGAACGTGGAGTTGTCCATCCTTCATTGACCACCCCGAAAACCCTTCCGTGGAATGTTGTTCGCGCACGGGGATAATCCGGTCTTGATGCCAGCGGATCTGCCAATTCGCCTCGGGGTGTTTGCTAAACAAGGTAGCGCGAATGGCAAAGGCATCGGGGCCAAGGGCTGTCTGAATGGCTGCAGCGAGGGGACCCGCGATCGCAAGCTGGCACAGTTCAGGGACCTTTTCCAGCAAATGCCGCTCTCCAGCGCGATGGCTGGGTGCGATCGCGCCAAGCCGCGCAGCCAGCTGCTGACAGGTGCTGCTTGAAAAGACCGCTGGCAAAACCGCATATCCCTGTTGCTCAATCCGATCCGCCAACCCAGAAATTTTCTGCCAGAACATCACCGCAAAGATTGCAAGATTCCTAGAAATTCCAACCTAACACCTGAAACCTGAAACCTGAAACCTAGCACCTCACACCTGACAACTAACACCTATTCACGGGAAATCTTTTGCTGGATCAACGTCTCTACAACTCGCGCCAGACGGTCAGCAGTCTCCGCCTGACGGATGCTACTTTCCGCCTGCCTCTTGCTGACTTCCGCCTGTTCCTTGATCGTTAACTTAATTTCCGCCAGATCCGACCTGAACTCTTCCACACTGGCCTCCATCCTCATTCTGAAATCAGTCAACCCTTCCGTCAGTCTGCCGACCTGTTCTGTCAGAATGTCTACTTTATTGTCAAGATTATCGCTGGAAGAATTTGCCATTAATATTGCTCTCTAGCTTCAGATCTGCAGATAGTAGAAGAATTCTAGCATATTCTGCATCATTCAAAATTCAAAATTTTATATAAAAAGAAGTTGTTCATCGTTAATTGCTCATGGTTGATTGCTCGGGGTTAATTGCTAACGGCTAATCTCTAACCATCCACCGCCAACCGCTAACTGCCAATCGCTAACCGCTACCGGATATATTCAACGGTGCCTTTGGCGCGCAACCAGGCAAAGGGCAAGCACAACAATTTGCGGGGGCCGGAAACATAGGCGCGGCGATCGAATACGGCGTAACGATTGCGTTCAATCGCATTCAGAATATTGCGATAGAGCATCAGTGCTGCCCAGACCGGCCACCGGGCATCGGGGCAGAGGACGCTAATGCCTCGTTCCGCTTTGGCATAGAATTCGCGGGCGCGCTGGATCTGAAATTGCATTAGAGCACGCCAGCGGTCATCGACAATCCCTTTGAACAGATCTTGCTCGCTGTAATCGAAGCGTTTTAAATCTTCCAGGGGTAAATAAATTCGTCCCCGACGGGCGTCTTCGCCAACATCGCGCAAAATGTTGGTGAGTTGGTTGGCAACCCCCAGAGCTACAGCTTCCTCATAAGGCCAGGTTTCAAACTGGCTCTTGCCCAGGAAATTGAGATAGCGGTCCCAGGAGGGAGACTGTCGCGTCGATCCAACTCCCATAATGGCTGTAGACATGAGACCCACGGTGCCAGCGACGCGATAGCAATAGAGATTCAATTCCTCGAAGGTTTCGTAGCGACTGCGGTAAAGATCCATGCGCTGGCCAGCAATCATGTCTCGGAACGGTTGGATATCAATGGGAAACCGCTCCAGGGTATCGACTAGGGCTACATCCAGATCGTCAACAGGATGACCTGAAAATACTGACTCTAATTGATGATCCCAGCAATCGAGGGTTTCCGGTGTGGTTTGGGCGGCTTTGGGGCCATCCACCAGTTCGTCAGTGCGGCGGCACCAGACATAAATGGCCCAAATTGCCCGCCGCTTAACCTCTGGCATCAATAATGTGCCTAAGTAAAAGGTCTTTGAGTATTTGGCAGTAATCTGACGGCAAGCTTCGTAGGCTTCCTCCACGGAAGCCAGTGGTTTGGCGGGGGGCGAGTCAGTCAGTTGCAGCATTCGTTGCAGGGAAGAGTTAAAGATGGAGCAATGAGTGGTTAGCGGTTAGCGATTAGCCATTAGCGGTTAGCCATTAGTGATTAGCAATAAGCAGTGAGCCATTGGCAATGAATAATAAACGATGAAAGAATGAACAATGAACATCAACTGCTAATGCCTGCGGGAACAGCAGGGGGTTGATGCGTATTTTCTAATGGGCGGGCTGCGATCGCAGACGCAGTCAATTTTCCAGATAAAACGGCACCTTCCATACTGGCAAGATAACGCTGCATGGTGTAGTCGCCTGTCAGATAGAAATTAGGGATTGGGGTGGTTTGGGCAGGTCGACATCGTTGTCTGCCTGGAGTAGCTTTGTAGACTGAGCGAGGGGTTTTGACAATGCGGTATTTTAGTAGCTTCGCGGGTTGAGGGATTTGGTCGGGAAATAATTTTTCGAGTTCGGCCATCGTGGCCGCAATAATGGCCTCATCAGACTGGCCGATCCAATCTTTCGCTGGAGCCAGAATCAGTTCCAGCATGGAGCGATCGGGATTGGCATACTCGCGGCAGGTATTGCTCATATCAGCATAAACGCTGAGCAGCGGCGAACGGGAAAACAGCAGATGGTCGATGTTCGTGAGCTTGCGGTCAAACCAGAGGTGAATATTGATCACGGGCACCCCTTCTAACCCGTCCAGCTGCTGAAAGTAGTCCAATTGCCGCCAGGGTTCGGGAAGCACTAACTTCAATGGATCGACGGGCATGGCAGACACATAGCAGTCTGCTGCGATCGCATCGCTGACTGCACCCTTGTCAGACCGAATTTGAAACCCTTTGACCGTATGGTCTGGATTGAGCAAGATCTGCTTCACCCCGGCGTTGAGACGAACCTCTCCCCCCCGTTGGGTAATATAATCTACAATAGGTTGGCAAAGCCGTTCAGGGGGCGCGCCATCCAGGAAAGCCATTGTGGAGCCGCGTTTTTCTTGCAGGAAGCGGTTCAAGGCAGTCAGGACAACCGTAGCAGAAATTTCGTCTGGATTAATGAAGTTGAGTGCCTTGGCCATAGCGATAAACACTTCTTTTTCCACGCGGGGTGGCACGTTCTGTTGCTTCAACCAGGCGGAGAAAGAGAGGCGATCCATGGCTTCAACATAGGATTGGCCCTGCAGCATGGCTGGAATTAAGCCCAACCCGAAGCGGATTTTTTCTGCCCAGGTCAGCATGTCATTGTTGCGCAGAATGGCAATAATGCCGTTGAGCGGGGCGGGTAGATCGGGGAAGTCGAAGCGGGAGTATGTACCAGGGGCGCTGGGCTGGTTGAAGATCATGGTGTGTTCTTTCCACTGCAGCCGATCTTCAATGTTTAATTCCTTAAACAGCTGCAAGATATTGGGATAGGCTCCAAAGAAAATATGCAGTCCAGTTTCATACCAGTCCCCCTCCTCATCTTTCCAGGCAGCCACTTTGCCGCCCAGCACATCCCGTTGCTCCAGCACGATTGGAGTATGGCCTGCATCTATCAGATACTTGGCACAAGAGAGTCCTGCTAAGCCCGCCCCTGCGATCGCAACCCGCATGTAATCGTATTATCCTTGCTAACAGCTTGTCTTTAATGAACCCCCATTATATAGCGATTCAGGGGTATGTGAATTTCTGTTGCAAAGACTTTCATTTGCTCATCGTTAAAAAAGCTGGATAGTCCCCAATAGATGGAGGATGTCTGAGAGTATAGATTCTAATTGCAGGTTCAAACATCTTCGATATTGTTTAACCGTAATGGTTTGACTCAGCTAAAAATTTGCCAGGTTCGGAGTCGGTATTTGAGGGCTGCAAAGTCTTTTAGGTAAGGGTTGTTGTCGAATGGCACTGACTGAAGCAAGCGTTGAGCGCTGAAAGTCTTGAAAATCTGTAGGGTGGGCATTGCTCACCAACTCTGTTAAGGGCCATTCCATCCGACTGGACTGACACAGCTAAGGAGTTGCAATAGAGTTGGGTTGTGGAAAAGTGTGTAACGCTTACCCGATAGACCCTGAAGCACTCAAGTGCCAACGATAAACTTGTGCAATTTTAGGTGTGTCATACCCCTACCCATCGACCTATTTCTTCTGCAGTCAGGAACAAGAATTCAATGAAGTGCCAATTCTCCCGTAGGGAGACGGCATTGCCGTCTCCCTACAGGTTTGTTGTTTGTGAAGTGATTTAATTCGCCATCCTAAGCACCATTCGGAGTTACAGTTTTTGTTGCGAACCCACGCTAGATTGCTGCCAAACGGTTTGAATGCCCGCAAATCAAGGTTTTGCCGCCTCTGGAGGCTGAATTTCGCAGACCACTTCATAGAGCGCTGTAGTCGGGGCTTTGGCAAACAACGGGGCCATTTTCTTCAGAATTTCCTGAGCTGCCTCGCTTTGGTTGACTGCCATATCTTCGGCACTTTCCCAGAAAATCACCGAGATTCCTTTTTCAGTGCCAGGTTCCTGGAGCAAATAGGCCCCCTTAAATCCCTGAGAATAGGTGGCGACTGCCTCCTCATATAGCTTTTTTACCTCTGCCATTTTGCCCGGTTTAAATTCTCCAATGGCCACCTGGGTAAATTCTCGTTTTAAAAAATCCTGGAAATCGCTCATATGATTCTCCTGCCGGTAGTGGTGAACGAACAAGGATTTTTGAGCGCACGAGTTCCACCCGTGCGCTCAAAAATTCTTACATCTGAGAGGACGCCCCTCCTAATCCCAGGGACAATTCACTGTCCCGTTTTTCGCAAGGTTCCGGTAGTACTATAAACTTCTATTGAGGCTTGCATTGTTTCTGCCTGTAAATTTTTCTGCGATCGCAATGCCAGAACGCCAAACCTTATCTTTGCCAGACATACAGTTATCCTATTTAGAATGGCACCGGGGCCAGACTCCCCTTCTGTTGTTGCACGGTTTAGGCGATGGAGCGCTCGTTTGGGGTAGCCTGGGTGAGGCTCTGGCCGATCGATACCACATCGCGGCCCCAGACATGCGCGGCCATGGCGAAAGCAGTAAACCAGAAACAGGCTATACCTTTGAGATCGTGATTGCTGACCTGGAAGCGTTGATGGATGCTCTCAGCTGGTCTTCGGCTCATATTGTCGGACATTCCTGGGCGGGCAAACTGGCGGCAATCTGGGCCAGACAACATCCAGAGCGATTTCGCAGCATGATTTTGGTGGATCCCATTTTCATTTGGCAGTTCCCAGGTTGGGTACAGCTGATCTTTCCTCTGTTGTATCGCGTCCTCTCCTTCCTGAAAGCAATGGGGCCGTTTGACAGTTACGAAGCCGCAGAACAGCAAGCGCGTCAGTTAAAGCAATACCAGGGCTGGAGTCCGTTACAGCAACAGGTTTTCCAGGCGGGAATCGAGCAAAAGCCAGATGGAAGCTGGGGCAGCAAATTTACTGTGGCTGCGCGCGATCGCATCTTCGAAGATGTCATCCGAGTGTCAGGGTTGACCGTGCCGCTCCAAATTCCCACGCTCTTTATTCAGCCCGAAGCTGGAGTGAACCGCGCTCAATGGCAGCTCAAACCCTACAAGAAATACCTGGAAAACCTGCGCATTTGTCAAGTTCCCGGCAACCACTGGCCCTTCCTCAGTCAACCCGAACCCTTTAATCAGACCATAGAAACATTTCTGGCCGATTTTGGATTTTAGATTTTTGGAAGGCAGAGGGCAGGAGGCAGAGGGCAGAAGGGAGTGGATTTTGGATAGGGCAGAGGGCAGGAGGCAGAAGACAGAAGGGAAAGCGCGAGCGCGACTGGACTGGTGCAACTTATTGAGGGCAATCGACCTGGGCTTTAGCGAAGGCTGTAACGCTCATCCGACAGACTTTGCAGCACTAAAGTACCAACTACGAACTTGCACTCTTTTAGCGGGGCCAAAGCACTACGAACTTTGCACTATCCACCACTTTCTGCCCTCCCATCACCTTCTGTCTTCTGCCCTCTGCCCTCTGCCTTCAACAATCGCTCTCGCAATGCTATATCTGTCATGTTTCGAGTGCAAATTATGCGATCTGCCCCCTCCGCCGCCTTTGTCTCCCCCGCCCCCTCTGCCTCCTGCCCCCTGACCTCTGTCTTCAATCACCATGAATCTCAATTTCAACCAACTGTCCCTTCTCTATAAAGAGAAGCTCCTCCAAGATGTCCTGCCCTTCTGGCAAACCCACTCCATTGACTGGCAGCAAGGTGGTTACTTTACCTGTCTGGATCGAGAAGGGAACATTTACGACACCGACAAATTTATCTGGTTGCAAAACCGTCAGCTCTGGACATTCTCCCTGCTCTATAACCAGCTCGAACAACGAGAATCCTGGCTGCAAATTGCCCAAAATGGGGCCGAATTCCTGTCGAAGTATGGTCGGGACCCAGAAGGCAACTGGTACTTCGCCCTCGATCGGGACGGTCAACCTCTGGTTCAACCCTACAACATCTTTTCTGACTGTTTTGCTGCCATGGCCTTCAGCCAGTACGCCCAGGCATCTGGCGAACCCCAGGCCGAAGCGATCGCTCTCCAGGCTTATAACACCGTTTTACGCCGAAAAGACAATCCCAAAGGAATCTATAGCAAAGCGTATCCCGGCATACGGCCTCTGAAACCTCTTGCCATTCCCATGATTTTGGCCAACCTGTCGTTGGAAATGGCTGGATTGCTGCCCGAAGAACAACTCGATACAATTCTCGATCGCACCATCCAGGAAGTGATGACCGATTTTCTTGACCTGGAACGGCAATTGCTCTACGAGAACGTTGCCCCCGATGGCTCCCATGTTGATTGTTTTGACGGACGGCTGATCAACCCTGGCCATGGTATCGAGGCGATGTGGTTCATGATGGATATTGCCCAGCGTCGTAACAATACCCAATTGATCGACCAGGCCATTGATGTCGTCCTCAACATTCTTCAGTTTGGTTGGGATCGTGAATATGGCGGCATCTATTACTTTATGGATGCCGATGGCCATCCGCCCCAGCAACTGGAATGGGACCAGAAGCTGTGGTGGGTCCATCTTGAATCTCTGGTGGCTCTGGCAATGGGCTATCGGCTCACCGGACGAGAAGACTGCTGGCATTGGTACCAGCAAGTCCACGACTATGCCTGGGATCGCTTCGCCGATCCGCAGCATGGCGAGTGGTTTGGCTACCTGGATCGGCAGGGACAGGTGCTCCTGAACCTGAAGGGGGGTAAATGGAAAGGCTGCTTTCACGTCCCGCGTGCGCTTTATCTTTGCTGGCAGCACTTTGAAGCGTTGAGCCAGAAAGCTTTGCATTAGTGGAGAGGTACGTTTTTCGTGAAGAAATTATCGAAGATTCGTCGCGCTGCGATCGCAATCGCCGTCATTGTTGCCATTGCGATCGCAAGCATATTGATGAGTGGATTGGATCGCGATCGCATCCTGGCCACCGATCCAGCCGCCTATACCATTCGCGAGAACTTTGCCCTGGATGCGACCTATCCCATGAAAGCAAAATATGCAAAGCGAGTGAAAGATAGATATGAAGATATTTTGTTATGGGGATCGTGGCTCGACGACGATCGTCATCAAGGAAAACTAATTTCGCCAGAATTTAACAGTCCTGGCCTGCTCTCGGTTTACGTCTCGGGGTATCCAAATCAGAACGGCAATCAACTCTTTCTCGAAAGAACGGATACTGGAGAGCAACTGCCGATCCAGATTCAGGGGCCAGGAGAACGATGGTTGAAAGTGCCCATTCTGCTGCCGTCCAACTGGCATCAGAAACCGATCCGATTAGTGGCCATTGACCAGGCAACGGGTGCGGGAGGCTGGCTAGGGGTGAGTTCGCCCGTCCAAATGAGCAGTCCAAGCCTTTTACGGACCCAACTCCCCTTCTTGTCCATCGTCCCGATTTATTGTGCCCACGCGTTTCTTTTGTTAATTCCTGGATTGTTGCTTTATGTCTGCCTGACAAAATACCAATCGATTCATCCTCATTTTTCATTGATTAGCAGCATTGCTCTGAGCTGCTTAATCGGGTACGGTCTGTTTTGGGTTTATTTTTGCAACCATCGCCTGGGCTTGCTCGCCAGCATTACGCTTCTGCTTGGCAGTTTGCTCTCTCTCTGCCGACTCCCCAAAGCATTGCGACAACGATTGACAACGACAATTCGATCGAAAGACTTTCTTTTCCCATTAAGCTTGATGGTGTTAGTCGGCCTGTTTTATCTTGCAATCGCTTATCTACCTGGAAGTGAGAGTTTATCTCGGCCCGAAACGTTGTCAGGTTGGCAACAGAACATTGTCAGCGCCGATAGCATTATCCCCAAAGATTTTGCTGAGCGGCTCTATGCCAATCAGGATCCGCGCCAGATGGGAGGGGATTGGTTGAGCAGCGATCGTCCTCCCCTGCAAGCAGGTTTAGTGTTGACCCAACGACCGCTGATGGTGTATCGGAAGCTGAGTTACCAACTCTTTGGTACCCTGCTGCAATGCGCCTGGGTGGCGGCAATGTGGGCCTTGTGTCGCACCGCTCAACTCTCAGGACGGGCGATTGCCATTGTCATGGCAGTTTCGATCTTTTCAGGATTTTCCCTCTACAACAGTGTCTATGTTTGGCCAAAATTCCTGGCAGGCTCTCTGGTCACCCTGGCGATCGCACTGGCGTTGCAATCCGTGCTTGCAGCAAAACCCCTCTCCACAGGCGAAATCGCACTTGGGGTAAGCGCGATCGCGCTCGGCATGTTAGCCCACGGCGGCGTTATTTTCACCCTACCCCCAGTGCTTTTACTGCTCTTGTGGCCGCAGATCTTTCCCGGTTGGCGGCGCATCGCCATCGGCATCGCCCTTTTTCTCTGCCTGATGGCACCCTGGACAGGGTACCAGAAACTCTACGACCCACCCGGCGACCGACTGGTGAAATTTCATCTCGCAGGGGTCGAAGCAATTGACCTGCGGCCGCCACTCCAGGTCATTGCTGAAGCCTACGGGAAACTCAGCTTGCCTGAAATTGCCAACCATAAGTGGGAGAATGCCAAAAAGTTGGTCGGTCATCTCTCTCCCCCTCAATCCTCAGAAGCATGGCGCACAGCTGAATTTTTTCATCTCTTTCGAGCCTTGAATCTGCTGAGCCTGGGCGGGTTGATCTTACCCATTGTGCTGCTCAACAAACACTGGCGGAGCGAGACAGCGACACGAGCAACTGCCCTGATCCTCGGACTCGCCATCGTCAGCATTGTATTATGGATCGTCCTGCTCTTTGGCCCTGGGGCAACGGTGAACCATCATGGCTCCTATGCCACCATGATGATGATGTTTGTTGCTCTAGGGTATGCACTCGGTCGCTTGCCTGCGTCCCTGACGTACTTCTTGTTAGGCGGACAAGTCACCATCTTCGCGGGGGCCTGGCTCCTGGATATTCCAGCCAGGAATGTGCCACCAACCGCAATGCTAGCCCCCAATTTCCCGATGATTGTCCTGGTTGGATTGACATTCGTGGGGCTAATTGGCATATTGAGGCAGCTAGCGCGATCGCACCTTCCCCAACCCATACTTCCCACAAAATCCTAACTTCAGAACTGCCTTTTATGAGAACAACACACGACAGCACAACTGATATCGACGACCCCTTTAACCTCAATCGCTTTATCAGCGCTCAGAACAAAGTCTACGATCGAGTGCTGGCAGAATTAAACAGCGGCCAGAAGCGGAGCCACTGGATGTGGTACGTTTTCCCGCAGCTTGGCGGCTTAGGTCATAGTACCACTGCCAAACACTACGCCATCAAAAGCAGGGAAGAAGCGCAATCCTATCTGAATCATCCTATCCTGGGTACCCGGCTAGTGGAGTGTACAGAAACAGTGCTGGCCATTGAAGGACGATCGATATCAGACATCTTCGGCTATCCCGACGATTTGAAGCTAAAATCTTCAATGACCTTATTCGCCTCAGTCGCAGATGCCAACGCCCCATTTCTCCCCGTCCTCGATCGGTACTTTCAGGGCGAGCAAGACAGCAAAACGCTCCAACTCCTGGCCAAGCTCAAGAAAAGTTGACGCCAACATGACCAGCATTTCTATTCCGAAGTCATTGAGACTAATGAAAATCACGCATCATTCGTAGTGGGCACTTCAGTGCACCCGAGTCTTTTGGAGAAGTATCACAGATCTCAAGACTGTTTGGTTTAAGCCGTAGGATGGGCAAAGCAAAGCGTGCCCATCTTTATCCTGTGATGGGCACGGGCGCTTGCCCTTTGCCCACCCTACTGGCCTTTTAGGACGTGTTTCTTGTAGCCACAACTTCTAGCCGCTGTTTTTTTTACCGAACAGTATTGCCACAGATCTCAGCACTAAAACTTCTTACAACAAACCGCCTGTGTCAGCCCATCAAGTCGTGTAAGCAACGAGCGCAAACCGCCTGTTTAGCGACTATCAGGATCGTGGTACAATATCTTTGTACCACGATCGGTTAAATTTCAGGATAGAGCTAGCTGTCAGTATGGACAAGCAAAAGGCAATTGAACGACTTCAACGCCAACTCACTCTGATTGATTCCCTCAAGGCAAAATCTTGCGACAACCCAGCTTTAAAAAAATGGCAGCGGGATACTGAAGTGGCAATAAGGACCATAAGTTAAGATAAATTTTGTCGCAATTCAAAGACTTTTTCCCATGCGCGACCTGGATGAGCTATTCTCTAAACTGGCAGAGTCTTCCTTTCGGCGGCGGTTCCGTCTGCGGGAGCCAGAACTCAGCTATTTCCGTCGTCGAGGCATGGAGACGATACGAGATCATGCAGCTGAGTTTATTGAAAAACGACTGGCTCCCGCAAACCCAGCTAAAGACGGCAAGCAAACGCCCTATCGCAACCATCCTGTCTTTGTTGCTCAGCACGCCACGGGCACCTGTTGCCGCAGTTGTCTGCAAAAGTGGCACAACATTCCCAAAGGCAGAGAACTGAATGTCGCAGAGAAGCAGTATATCGTTGCTGTTCTTGAGCGGTGGTTGTTGACCGAAAATAGCTGCTATCAGTAATGCACTGCTCCAGTTACGAACTGATATCGCGCCCAATGGGCGATCGCGCTTGGTCATAGAAACGAAGGTCAACTGTAGCGTTCTTCGGCCCAGGGTTCGCCGCGACTATGGTAACCGTTGCGTTCCCAGAAACCCAGTTCTTCCTGCTCCAGAAATTCCAGACCGCTGAGCCATTTAGCACTTTTCCAGGCATAGAGATGAGGCACGACCAGCCGCAAGGGGCCGCCATGGTCAGGGGGTAAGGGTTCGCCAAAGAGGGTATGGGCGAGGAAGTTGTCGGGATGGAGAAAATCTTCTAAGGACAAATTGGTGGTGTAACCGCCGTAGCAGTGAGCCATGACGTGGGCGGCTTTAGTCTTGAGCGGGATTGAGGATATCAGATCGGCAATGCGAACGCCTGCCCATTGCACATCTAGCTTTGACCAGCGGGTGACGCAGTGAAAGTCGGCGGTAAATTCACTCTGGGGCAGTGCCATCAAATCTGCCCAGTTGAGATGAGCGGGTTCAACGCAGCCCCAGATCTGCAGTTGCCAGTCTTCAGTGCCAATTTTTGGCGTTTCTCCACAGGTCAGCACAGGAAAGCCTCGGGCCACATGCTGACCGGGGGGAACGCGCTGGCGCTCTTCTGGATCGGGGGGATGGAAATATTTTCCTAACATGGGCTTGTTTGCGATCGCAGCCTGGACTTCAACTCATGCAGACTCAGATCGTGCAAACTTTAAATGGACCAAACCATAAAGCCTGAACCATTTTAGTCCTCGTCTTCGTCTTCATCCTCATCTGAAGGATATTCAAAGCTGGCCGATTGTCCGGTCAGGATAGATTTACCCAGAGACACCGCTTTCTGAGCTTCAAAGAAAGCCTTACGTTTCCAGGTTGCTTTGCGTTTATTGCGTTTGGATTTCGATGTTTTCTTCTTGGGGACAGCCATGGACTTGAGAATTGGAATTTTGACAGCTTTCCCATTCTAAAGCATTGAATTCCCGATTGAATTTTTGGCTGCCCCAAATCCAGTCATTCAACACGCAACTTGGAAGGTTAGCACCCCCTTCAGGGGCGCTAACCCCTATTCCTTGGTGTCAGAACGGGAAAAATTTTATTTTGAAAGCCTTTCTCAGCAAGGCTTTCAAAATAACATTCCAGGTCGTGTCAATATTCAAAATTCTGCCTTGCTTCTCTTATCCGTTTATCAATACCGTCGCGCCTTATTCAAATTAGATTTGCGGCACCAGATGTAACTTGCCCAACCCTAATTCTTTAGCGGAGAGCGATCGCACTTCAAACAATGCCATCATATCTTTGAGTTGCGGCTGACCGCGAGACATCCCAGTTAATCCCATAGCAACAATCAAACCGCAACACCCCTTTGTGTTTTTGCAGCGTTGATCCCATTTATGGCGAGCCGAAATATGAACGGGGTCATCCTCATCAAATTCGCCAAATAGATGCAGGTCACCATTCGCTGTTTGTAAAATACCCAGATCGTATCGAGATTGCCCGGAACGATCTTCTCCAGGGTTAAAGCCAATCCCCTTGAGACCTCCTGCCTGCTGAATCGCTTGAATCACCATCTGAGCCTTGGGACGGGTGGTTTGGATTAAGATTACAGGCAGCTCTTTCCCCTGCCCTGCCATTTTGCCAGGTTGATGATATTTAACACCCGCGCGCAAGGCTTCGACCATTTCCCATGGCAATGCTCCCAGGCTGAAGAAAGAGTCTGCAGGAATCAGATCGTCACGCAACACCTGCAAGGATGACACACTACCGGGCAATTCAACACTATCCTCTGTCACTGACTCCACCATGCCCAAAAGCTCTGAAGCCAGATCGGGTACTGTTGACACTTTGACACTTAACTTTTGTTCCTCCCCGCCGGGTGCCAACACAGGAATGCGATAACGACTGTGAAGTGCTGGAAATGTCTCTTGTTCAAGCTGCCGACGGTGTTGCGAGAAAAATCGATGCAGTGCTCTCAGAGCAACCAGTACAGCAGCAGCTTCTTCCTCGTGCAAAACAGACCGCAACCCTTCAAGGGGGTGCAGATTGCCAAACAGAGGCTGAATTGCAGCAGCAGGCAGATCGGCAAGATCGACGTCTTCTTCATCCCCCTCCGTTGCCTCATAGTTCAAGAACAAACAATCCTGTTGTAGAAAAGCTTCCTCCATATGTTCCAGGGATTCATCTGTCAGCACTTTCTGACGGAATTGTCTGAGCGAATCCAGAGAACGATATAGCAAAATGCCATATTCCATACCCAGCATGCCCATGACGGAGGCATAAAGCGTCTTGATATCCCACTGATTCAGTTCGATCGACACAATTTGATGCTCTTCCAAAACATCCCAGGGAGCATCTGTCCAAATGGATTGAGAAATCTCAATCAGAGAAGCTTCATATCTCTGAGGAAGTTGAGGCGGGCGGGAACTGCGAATATCTTCAAATCCCCTGAAAATTTCATCAATCAGCGGCAGATCGGGGGCATACTCAATTGCAATCTCCAATTCTTGTAAAACGCCGCGCAGGAAAAATTGGATTTCTCGATCCTTGACTACAATTTTCTGAGGGCGAGCAGGTCTGCCAGGACTATGGGGATATTCCATTGCCCGCAGCAGGATGCGCACAACTGCCTCGGGTCCCGTCTCAGAAGAAGCAAAATCCATCGCTCGCACAACCCCCTGAGTCCCATCTACCCAAAGAATGCAATCTCGTTTACCTTCTGCTTCTATATCGATGCCCATCATGGGGTCGGCAGAGAGGGGGCGACGATCGCCTTCCCATACACTGGGAATTTGTTGCAATTTCTTTAAGCGACGGCGGGTAGATTGATTGAAGACAGTCATGGATTCAGAGCATTCTTGAGGTAAACGGGGCAAATCTAATGATGGGAATGGCAGTCCAGAAAATCTCGATCGCCCTTGTTTGCGGTTTATTCTGCCATTTTGTTTGTACAATCCAGTACAGAAATGGCGCTGCGACCGTTACTATACAAGTAGAAGGCTTCTGGCTGCGAAAGTCCACAGCAAGCGAGCAATCTTAACAAGCTCGGTACAATATAAGCGAGCGTCTTTTCTATAGAATCCGGTTTGGCAACTGATATTGAACAGCGGAAGGAGCGATGTACATCAATGACACAAGCAACTCAAGCTCAAAAACGCGGTATTCAAATGACTGAAGCTGCCCTGAAGCAGGTTTCCTCTCTGCGGGAACAACAGGGTAAAGAACTATATCTGCGGGTGGGAGTTCGCCAGGGCGGCTGTTCGGGGATGTCCTATATGATGGATTTTGAAGAACCCGAGAATCTTCAGAAGGGCGATGAAGTTTTTGTTTATGACGGTTTTAAGATTGTTTGCGATCCCAAAAGCATGCTCTATCTTTATGGCTTGGTGCTGGATTATAGCAATGCGATGATTGGCGGTGGTTTTCAGTTTACAAATCCCAATGCATCGCAAACCTGCGGTTGCGGTAAGTCGTTTACTGTTTAGGAGCGCAGATTTAGTCGCTTCACAAACAGCCACTCTGTAATAGGGGCAATGCAATGTTCCTACATTAGGAAATTCGTAGAAATGCTCTATTCAATAAATTCTCATTGCTGAACTGTTGAATCTATGGAAACAGCCGAGTCTCTCTTTAAGCAGGCAATTGAACGCTACCAGCAGGGCGAAGCACCAGAAATGCTGATTCCTGTGTTCAAGGACATTTGCGATCGCAGTCCCAAAAACAGCTCATCCTGGACGTGTTTAGCCTGGCTCTACTTGCTAGTTGACAAGCCCGACAAGGGATACAAAGCCGCTCGAAAAGCCGTCAAACTGAATGCTCAAGATCCTCAAGCCCATGTTAATCTTGCCATCGCTATGATCGAGAGCGGTCACAAAGGCGTACGGCAGCATATCGAAACCGCTCAGCAGTTGATCGTGGCAGTCGAAGAACTGCGTGACGAAGTTAAGAAAAATCTTGAAGAAGGATTAAGCAGAAAACCAGATTGGCAGGGCTTAAAAAAGGTAAACAATTGGCTCTTTGAATTGTAAGCGGCAAAAAAGCCTGACCTGGATGCGCTTGAAGCAATAAAGTTTGTCCATCGGTTCATGGTTTGCAAAACTTCCTTAGACAACTTAATGAACTATCAGAGAATCTTCTGATAATATTTGATGAACCTGACGATAAGGTTTTCTTAATCGTACTTTTGTCAGTTGACATCAATTTAGTTTTAATGTAATAGGGAGTGGGCCAGCCATGTCTAACAATCATGTCGGAGTTAAGCCAGACACCCGCAATCACAAAGGTTTTTTTGTTCAAGAAACAGATTACAAGCTTGTTGGAATCAATGATTCGGGCTGGGCGCTGATTTGTATCGATGATTCAAGTTGCCACTATGTGGATCCAGACAACTTATTAAATGAGCCAGATGGTTCATTTGCCTGAGCGAGTCAGCATTCATCAGGTTCTAGAATTAAAAAGAAAGTGGCTGTTCCTCCTCCTGGCACAGCCTATTTTTTTGCAAGCGAACTCACCAAGATGCTAAAAGACAAGTTGCTAAATTGGCTCAACCTGGTGCTGGTTGTCAATTCATTTCTGGTTTTACTCAGTTTCTTCTGGCTGGTGGTTGCCCTTTTGGGACGCAGTGCGAACATTCCCCTCGGTCTGGACCTCTGGTTTCAGCTTTGGGAGCCTGTATTTACCCCTGCGATTGGCATTTTGATGTTGGGCGCACTGGTCAGTGGTCTTCTGAGCTGGTTGTCAAAAAAGTTTACAACTTCCCAGACAGACTAAGACTAATAGACTCATCTGGAAATTGGAGTGGAAGCTCCACTCCAGTTCTCGGACGGGGCTAATGCGTTGTCAGGGCAGAAGGCTGGAGACAGAGGGCAAAAGGTAGATGGGGAGGATAGGCATTTCTTCCTATTTTTATGTGTTTAACATCAGCTGGGTAGGTGGGCATTGCTGCTTCCTGTTCCTATTTCCTGTTCCCATTCTCTGTTCCCTTTCACCCTAATGATGTCCTGGCTCAAAGCCGTAGTTCAATAAAGCATTGACGGAATGACCCAAATTCCTAAGAATCGATCTTGACCCCCGAAGCGCCAGAGTCAGGATTGATGAGCAGGTACTGGAGTGCTGAGTCTTTCCATCTCATCCTCAGTCCAAAGCTTCAATCCTCCCACTGCGATCGCTGCCAGGGTCTTTGCAACGAATACGCGCAGGAACATAAGGAATGGACATCAAAGATGGTTTTGTTGGCACAGTGGGTAACACGCCGCTGATCCGCCTCAACAGTTTTAGCGAGGAAACAGGCTGCGAAATTTTAGGCAAGGCAGAGTTCCTCAATCCTGGCGGGTCTGTCAAAGACCGAGCAGCACTCTTTATTATTCAAGATGCTGAAGAAAAGGGCTTGCTCAAACCGGGTGGCACGGTTGTAGAAGGAACAGCTGGCAATACAGGCATTGGTCTGGCTCATATTTGTAATGCCAAAGGCTATCGGTGCTTAATTGTCATTCCTGAAACCCAATCCCAGGAAAAGATCGATATGCTGAAAACCCTGGGAGCAGAAGTTCGCACTGTTCCAGCTGTCCCTTACAAAGATCCCAACAACTACGTCAAAGTCTCTGGTCGTCTGGCAGAGGAACTGGATAATGCCATTTGGGCCAACCAATTTGACAATCTGGCCAATCGACGTGCCCATTACGAGACCACTGGCCCAGAAATCTGGCAGCAAACTAACGGTAGTGTCGATGCCTGGGTTGCTTCTATTGGCACTGGCGGAACCTTTGCGGGAGTGTCTTTGTTCTTAAAGGAACAAAATTCAGCCATTCAATCCATCATCGCCGATCCCATGGGCAGCGGTTTCTACAGTTACGTCAAAACGGGTCAGATTGCCACCGAAGGAAGCTCCATCACCGAAGGCATCGGCAACAGTCGCATCACGGCGAACCTGGAGAACGTTCCCATGGATGATGCGATTCGCATCGACGATTCAGAATGCATCCGAGTCGTTTATCAGCTGCTGCATCAGGATGGACTGTTTATGGGGGGGTCGGTCGGTATTAATGTGGGTGCAGCGGTGGCTCTGGCGAAACAAATGGGAACAGGACACACGATCGTCACGGTGCTTTGCGATGGCGGTGCCCGGTATCAGTCGCGCTTGTTTAACCGGGAATGGTTAGCGGAGAAGGGACTGTTGCTGGATTAGGGTTTATTGTTTGTTGTTCATTGTTCATTGTTTGTTGTTCATTGTTTGTTGTTCATTGTTTGTTGTTCATTGTTTGTTGTTCATTGTTCATTGTTTGTTGTTCATTGTTTGTTGTTTGTTGTTCATTGTTTGTTGTTTGTTGTTCATTGTTTGTTGTTTGTCGTTCATTGTTCGTTGTGACGTAGAGGTTCAGCGCGACTAAAAACGTGCAAAATTTGTAGTGGGCACTTTAGTGCTGCAAAGTCTCTTGGGTAAGGGTAAGGGGAAAGAATGGAGTTGCCGAAATGCGTTCGGGTGTGCCAGGGACGAACTTGCAGTAAGATGGGAGCGGTGGATGTTCTGGAAGCGTTTCGGGTGCGACCGGTGGCGGGGTTTGCGATCGCGGGTTGCAGCTGTTTGGGACAGTGCGGCAATGGCCCCATGGTCGTCATCTTACCGGAGCAGGTGTGGTACGACCGGGTAGGTGTGGCGGAGGTACCTGTTTTGATCGAGCGGCATTTGCAGGCAGGGCAACCTGTGGCTGCGATGCTCTATCGTAAGTTTCATCCGTAAGTTTCATCTCCGATCGAGACTGGAGAGGAGGGTTTGCGATCGCAACCACCCCCCAAACAACTCTCCCTCATCCTGGAATCGAATACTCAACCGAGCGAGGACTATCCGTACGCTGAGACGCATCCAGGATCTCCAGATCAACCACATTGCCTTTACCGTCACGATCCAGAATCAAGCCTTGCTTTTCCTCATTGCTTGCTTCAGTCGGTTTATCAGGCAAAATAATCCTTAATCGCCAATCTAAAATCTAAAATGGTCTTACCAGTGGCTGACGATGTCGCTGAGTTCCTGTAAATCCAGGTAATCGGCAGCGAAGGCTTTGCGTCGCAGGTCGGCAGGCACGAACTCGTCGTATTTTCGCAGTTCGGGAGCTTCTTCTTCACCCAGGAGTTCTTCTGGATGCAGCCTGCGATCGCGCACCGACTTCACCTCGCAGGTCAGGCTCTCCAGGTCACTCTTGCCCAGGTGGATTGTGAAAAAATACGGTGAACGATTGCGAATCCACTTCAGTTCCAGGGCCGGTTTGCACTGATACGCCAGAAACCGTTCCAGGGTGCGGAACGCCGCCGTCCCCATCCAGGGAAAAATGCAGCAGGTCTGGTTTTCTGTTGGGAAGACAACCGTCCCAGCGATGTCGATGATTTGGGCCAGCTGTCGGGCTTCCTGCAAGCGTTCTCTGGCACCGGGCTGCAGGTAAGGATAGTCTGTCTCTTCTAGCAGCACCTGCCGCATACGCTGCAACACCCGTGTGTGGATCGTACTGCTGCCACCGCGCCAGGAAGTACTGCCAGCATGACCTGTTCCTGGTTGAACAGAGACCAGACGACGTTTGGGATCGATTTCCAGCACTTCCCAGGTCCGCCCAGCCAGGGCAAAGCATTCTCCTGGTGAAGGCGGCAGGGCAATGCTGCCAATGTCCTGATTGCCATCGCGGACGCGATAATCTTCTGTGCCCTGAAAGATAGCGTAGAAGCGATAGTTGCTGACGATGCGAGTGCCATCAAAACCAACGATCAGGTTCCCCTGTTCTGTTTGTTGAATGTGTTCAATCGCAATCAGATGATGCAGCAAGCGCCGGTAGTCGTCAGCAGAGATAGAGGAAAAACTAGGCAGCGTTAACACCTGTTGTGCTAGATCGGCGGGGGTTAGTTCGCCCATAGAGACCAGAGTGCTCATGGTCTGGTGATAGAGCAGGCTGAAGGGATATTTTGCCGGTTGGAAGGGTTCGATCCAGCGCTCTTCCAGATACAGTTGGATGGCCGCGATGCACTGCAGCAGCTGCCAGGGAATGCGGCGGGTTAAGACAGAAAAGTCTCCTTCATGCTCGGTCGTCAGCGGTTTTGTCTCAGCGCAGAGGAAGCGCATGTCGGCGGGACTGCCCCGGCGTCCGGTTCGGCCCAGGCGCTGCAAAAAGCTGGCCACAGAGGCAGGGGACTCCAGTTGAATGACGCGATCGAGTTTGCCGATGTCGATGCCCATTTCCAGGGTCAGGGTGGCGGCGGTGACGGCAGGGGTATTGGAAGACCGCATCACATCCTCGGCGGTTTCCCGCAGGTGGGCAGAGACGCTGCCGTGGTGGACGTGGTAGATGTCGGGCTGGCCCTGACGTTTGGCGGTGCGGCGCAGTTGCGCGATCGCGGTCTCGGTCTCAGTACGATTGCTGGCGAAAATCAGGCAGCGCCGCCCTTGGCTGAGATCGAAGAGATAATCATAATAGCGCGTCTTACCATCTTCTACTCGTACGCCGGAGTCGATATCCCGTTCCTCTGCGATCGCGCCCACCTGCTCTGGCCAATAAAAATGTTCTAGCGACAACCGCACCTTGCGCTCAGCTGCCTGCACGTCTGGCGTCGCCACCGAGCGATTCGTCCCCGCCCGCAGCCAGTCCTCCGCCTGACCGTAGTCTCCCAATGTCGCCGACAGCCCGATCCGGCGAGGTTCGCAGCCCGCCAGCCGCGCCAGCCGCGTCAGCTGACACAGTACCTGATCTCCCCGTTCCGTGCCCATAAAGGCATGGATTTCATCAATAATGACAAACTGCAGTTCGCCAAATAGACGCGGTAACTCCGCGTACTTGTTAATCAGCAAACTTTCCAGCGACTCCGGCGTAATCTGCAAAATGCCTCTGGGATCCTTCAGCAGCTTCTTCTTGCGGCTCTGGACAATATCCCCATGCCAGGGCCAGACCGGAATCGCTGCCTCTCGCAACAGATCGTCCAACCGTTCAAACTGGTCGTTAATCAGCGCCTTGATCGGCCCAATGTACATTGCGCCTACGCTGGCGGGCTGTTGCTCGTACAACTGCGTCACCACTGGCAGGAACGCCGCTTCTGTTTTGCCCGCTGCCGTTCCCGCTGCAATTAACAAATGGGCGTCGGTATCGAAGATGACGTGACAGGCTTCCACCTGCACCTGACGCAAATCTGCCCATCCTTGATTGTAAATATATTCCTGGATAAAGGGAGCGAGTCGATTAAAGGCTGTGAGATGATTCATGTTCGAGCAACCATTTGCATTTTGCATGGTTAAACTCCGATCGGAGAACAAAGTGGATGAAGAGAAACATCAAAATCAATCCTTTGTGGCACAAACGGCTTTTTCAGGTGCTGTCTTGTTCTGATGCTACCGAAAGACATAAAATGAGAGAGGCTGTAAATTGGAGCGCGATCGCGAAACGACAGTTAAAATTATATAAAATTAAGATTATACAACGTTAAGATTACACTTGGATGCCAATCATTAGCAGATTCCTTGGGATTGTCATTGGGGAATAGTATGGTAACGCTTCAACTCAAACAGCTCGATCTTTTCCCAGGGCAACGCTTGCTGTTGCGCGATGTCAGCTGGCAAGACTTTGAAGCCATCCTGACAGAATTGTGAGATCATCGCGGCTCGCGTCTTGCTTACAGTCAGGGAACTCTGGAAATCATGTCTCCTTTGCCTAAACATGAAAAGACCAAATGCATCATTGGCGACCTGGTCAAAATCCTGCTAGACGAACTGCACATGGATTGCGATCCCTTTGGTTCAACGACGTTTAAGCGACAGGACATGGCCTATGGGGTTGAACCGACGAATCGTTTTACATCCAATAACAGGCAGCAATGATTGGCAAAGACAGGATCGACCTGGCAGTGGATCCACCCCCGACCTGGCGATTGAAATCGACGTCACCTCTAAGACGTAACTCAGTGCTTATGAAGCGTTGGGTATCCCTGAACTCTGGTGCTATGCAGAAGACAAGTTGCGGATTTATTTGCTGCACAATGGACGATACGTTGAGTCTCAGGTCAGTCCCACTTTCCTGACGATACTGATTTTTCCCAGGGTTGTCGAGCGATTTTTATGGTGGAAGGCAAAAGGTAGAAGGGAACAATTGGCGACATCTGGTTTTGAGACTTTTGTTCTCTCCTCATCTATGCTGGTAGCTCTAATTAAGGCTGCGATCGCGCCCGATCGCGCTTCAATACGTCAAGCCGACAGCATCCCTAAATGTCACAGCATTCCTGAAGAATATCGTGGTAGTGGCAAAAAATAAAAATTTTTGAGCGCACGAATAGAACCCGTGCGCTCAAAAATTTTTACCTTTGGAAGACTAGAGCGTCTTCAAGGTCTGGAGAACCAATTTCCCTGTGCCGGTTGGCTCAGGGGGTAACAAGATGCCTTAAAGTTAGGCAGGGTGTGGGGTGTAGGGGTTAGGGTGTGGAGAGAAATGGTGAGGGATTTCTGGGGATGGCAACCCTAACATGAGCTTGTGGGCCAACAGGTGGTGGTAAACAAGTAATGATTTTTGAGTGCGTGAGTTCCACCCACGCACTCAAAAATCATTACCTCTACAGGATTACCGGCTAACTTGGGTTGTTTTGCTTTTGCTTTTAGTAGGATGGTCTGGATTACAGTTTGGACTAGGAGCGATCCAAAAACAAATACGCACCTTTCAAATTCTTATTACAATCCAAGTGACTTCCCCAACCACAAAGCAACAAGGATTCACTGAACGGAATGTATGTAATTTTTTGTCTGAATTTTGCAGATAAGATGTGTTAATGACTGCAGAATAAGGCTTTCGCAAGTTTTCAAGATTCCTAACGCTTTGTCTCCAGCAATAACCGTTGCCTCAATCTAACTTATTGCTGTCTTTGTAGTTCTAGTTACAAAAATGTCTGCACCAGGTAGCGGGCAAGGGTTGGATAGCGAGTTGCGATCGCAGCATTTCCCTACGAAACCTAAGCCATCAACAAGAATGAGCATAGTTTGGGAAATGCCCACCAACCGAGACTTTCGCTGGTGGGTAAACCCCGGCCATTTTGAAACTCGTCTTTGAAACTCGTTGTTGCGATCGCAATCAAGCTTGCAGATCCCAAAGTGGCCGGGGTTTATTTCCCAGCAGTTGTCTTCATGTTAGAAAATGAGAGGCTGGAAGGAAACTCACACCCTACAAATTACTTTTCAATCGGAAATGAGCACGCCTCAACCTCAATCTATGAACCATCAACCATGAACCATCAACCATGAACACCCGTCTAAACGAATTCAATAGCCTGCTTCTTCCTCGTATTCCGGCGTTTTTGCTTTTTCAGGAATATTCAAGCGCTGCGGTTTATAAGGCTCGGGGGTTCGGGTATCTGCCCAGGCATCCTCTTCTTCGTAATAATCATCGTCGTCATACCTGGAGTTATCGTAGGGTTCAGTTTCCAGGTAGGCTGCCTTAGCCCGCTTGGGTTGGGAGGTGTCGCTCCAATTGTCTTCTTCGTCTTCGTAGTAGTAGGCGGGTTCGACTTGCTTGCGTCGAATCGGTTCGGGTTCGCTCCAATCGTCATCGTTCCAGGTTTCCTGAACCACGGGGGCACTGGTACGGAGGGGTTGAGCAACGACGCGGGAGCCGGTACCCAGTTGATTCTCCGGTCGGGTGGCCGGGGTCATGTAGGAGCCTTCTTCTTCGTCCCGCTCCCACGGGGGCGCGCCAATTCCCATCCGCTCTAGCAAGCCGACTGTCATTTGATTCAAGCGTTCTTCTGCGCCTTCAAAAACAATTAAACGGTCGGGCCCGCTGCTGATAATTTCATCAATGGCGAGTTCATAAGTGCTGATTGCCTGTTCGGGGATCTGAGGATAGCCCAGGGCTGCCAGAGTGAGGGATTCTACTTTGCCATCGCTCATGGTGAATTTGAAGCCTCTGACTTTTCCCAGGGGTTGACCGGTTTCGGTGACCACTTGACAGTTGATCAAGCGGTTATAGGCGTCAACATCAATATCTTCGATGACAGTGTCGTCATCCACCAGAATGACGTCGCCAAACTGACGGATGCGATCGAGAAACATGAAACGTGGCATGCCTGCAATTTCGAGAATATTTTCCCGCAACCCCAGGGCAACCACTTCGCGGCGATCGATGTCAACGAGTAAATCTCGAACCACTCCCAGGCGTTTGCCTGTATCGCGGGTGATAACCTGGGTGTTGATAATGTCAGAGCGGTGGCGGATATGTTCAGATGTCATTATGTGCTGAATCCCGATCTCGAAATCCTAAAAACTGTAGCCAGATAGCAAAGTTGCTCTAAAGCAATTTAAACTGCCGGGTTGGGCAGCCAGGGTTTCTCTACTATTGATTTATATTAAGACTAGCATATTGATTCTAAACCCTGACTATGGGGAGGGGAAAAGGAGTTGGGGGAAGGGAATGGGGAACGGGGAACAGGGAACAGGAAATGAGGAACGGGGAATAGGGAACAGGTAATGGGGAATAGGGAACAGGCGATGGGGATGGAAGCGTAAAAGGCGAATAGGGAATAGGGGACAGGAAACAGGCAATAGAGCGATCGGGATACAGGGTAAAAGGCAGTTATTTGCTAACTGCCAATCGCTAACGGCTAACGGCTAACCGCCAATCGCTAACTAAGCTGTATTTTGGGGTTGGAGTTTAATGCCCAGGACTTGAGTATAGGCACCTCTAGCCTGGGTGACGCCGATGGTTCGCTGGGCGGATTCGATCATAGGACGGCGGAGGCTCACGACAATGAATTGGGCTTGTTTGGCTTGATGTTCGATCATTTTGGAGAGCCGCTCGACATTGGCTCCGTCGAGGAACATATCAACTTCGTCGAAGGCATAGAAGGGTGAAGGACGGTAGCGCTGGAGGGAGAAAATGAAACTGAGGGCGGTGAGGGATTTTTCGCCCCCAGACATGGAGGCAAGTCGCTGAACGGGTTTGCCTTTGGGATGGGCGACCAGGTTGAGGCCGCTGTTGAAGGGGTCTTGGGGATCGTCGAGTTGCAGGTAGCCATCGCCCTGGGAGAGTTGGGCGAAAATGGTCTGGAAGTTCTGGTTGATGGCGTCGAAGGCTTCTTTGAAGGCGCGTTGTCTCAGGGTGGTGAAGTTTTCGATGCGCAGGAGCAGTTCGGTGCGCTCTTCTTCGAGGGTGGACAGTTTTTGGGAGAGTTCTTCCAGGCGGTTCTGGGTGCGATCGTATTCTTCGAGGGCTAGCATGTTTACGGGTTCCATGCTCTGCAGACGTTTGTGACCGGAGCGCAGTTCTTTCTGTAGTTGTTCCAGGTTGAGGTTTTCGGGGACTTCTGGCAGCGGTTGGGGCAACTCTAGCTGTTGCGCTTGTAGCTGGGTTTTGATTTCGGTGAGGGCGGTCCGGCGAGTTTGTTGGGTCTCCTGGAGTTTTTGCAACTGCCATTCTGTTTCTTGTCGGTTGCGGTTGCGATCGCGTTGCTGTTGTTCGGCGCGATCGCGGGCTGCTTTTTCGGCTCCCAGTCGTTGTTCCAGGGTTGCGAGGTTGGTTTGGGTTTGTTGAATCTGTTGAGCGATGGCGCTCTGTTGGGCCAGGAGCTGGTCAATGGTTTCGGCATGACGGGTTTTCTGGTCATGGGCGTCCTGCAAGCGCTGTTGCCCCTGTTGCTGCTTTTCTTGCAGGCGCAGCTGTTGGTTGTCCAGATCTTTAAGCTGTTGTTCTGCCGCTCGTAGGGCTTGCTCGCGTTGCTGCAGTTCGGCTTCCTGCTGGCGAATTTGAGTCTGAATTTGCTGCCATTCGCTGTGGGTTTGGGATTGTTCCAGCTGTGCCAGTTCTGCTTGACGGAGTTGCAATTGGGTTTCTTGTTGGGGAATGTCCTGCTCAAGGGTCTGCAATCGAGTTTGAGCGCTGGCGAGTTCGGTGGTGTTTTGTTGCAGTTGCGATCGCACTTGTTGCAGTTGGGTGTCTAATCGCTTGACCTCTTTCTCACCCTGTTCTACTTGTAGTTTCAATTCTCGCTGTTGTTGGCGCTGTTCCGTCAGGGTGCGATCGCGTTCCTTGACTGTAGCCGTAGCCCGTTCAATTGCTTCATTACAACGATTAAGGATTGCCTCAATCTCTTGCAGACGCTGCTTCAACGCCACCATTTCTGCGGATTCTGTGGTTTCCGCTGTGCCAAAGTGAATCGAGTAGCGAGAGGAACTCTGACTGCCGCCAGTCATGGCACCACTGGTTTCCAGCAGTTCGCCCTCCAGGGTAACTATACGGCACTGCCCCAGATAGCGGCGTGCCCGAGCCAGATCTTCGAATACCGCTGTTTGACCAAAGACATGGGCAAAAATAGTCTGATAGCGGGGATCGCATTCGATCAAATGAATTGCGTAGTCAATGAATCCTTCTGCCTGCTGCAACGCAAAGGAACGCGAGCCATTTCGCCCGCGAACTTTATTCAACGGCAAAAAGGTGGCTCGTCCTGCACGCTTTTGTTTGAGCAGCTCAATGCCAGCTGCTGCAACGCCATCATCCTCAACCACCAGATGTCCCAAACGTCCGCCTGCCGCAGTTTCCAGTGCTAGCTGATAGACTGGCTCTACACGACCCAGTTGAGCCACCAGCCCGCAGACTCCCGGCAGATCCGCTTGTAAAATCAATCGGGTCGCATGGGTCCCCTGGGCCTCTTGCTGGGCTTGAGCTTGGGCCTCCAATTTATCCAATTGCCGTTGCTTGTGTCGCTGTTCTTGCAGCAAGCGATTATGGGTTTGCAATTGCAATTGCAGTTCCTGTTCGGCTGCGGTCAGGGTGTTCGCCAGAGCGGCAATCTGCTGGCGCAGGGCAGCGAGTTGGCTGTCTAATGTGGTGGTTTGAGTTTGTTTGTCAGCAAGCTCCTGCTCGAGTTGCTGGGCTTGGGGAGTTTGTTCGGCAATTTGTCGCTGTAATTGGCTGACACGCTCCCGCAGGCGGGCTTGCTCCTGTCGTTGGGGATCGAGAGCCTGCAGTAGGGACTGAATCTGGCGGCTGAGGCGAGTTTGTTCCTGAACCCAGGCTTTCGAGGCGTCTGCGATCGCGCTGGCTGCCTGACGCTGTTGTTCCAATTCCTGCCGCGATCGATCTCGCGCTGGCACCAACACAGCTGCTTGCTGCTGTGCCAATTGTTGGCGATCGGATTCTAATTGAAGCCGCGACAATTGTTGGGCCTCATGCTCTGCCTCAGTTCGTTGGATTTGTTCAACCAGGGACCGAATCGATCCCTCCAACTCCTGCTGTTGCTGCTGCAATCGTCGCTGTTCTGCCCGATCTGTTGCCAGAGTCGCTTGTAACCCCAATTGTTCTTCTTCTCCCAGCGCTTTCACTCGGGCGTTGAGCTGGTCCAATTCTGCTTCTGCCTGCTGAATGGCCGCAGCCAGACTGGCCAATTGTTCTTTGTACTGGCGTTCTTGTCGTTCTCCTTCGCTAATCTGTTCCGCCAGTTGTTCCAGCTGTTGCCGCAAGGAACGCCACACCAGCACAGTTTCCCACTCTGATTTCTGTTGCAGAGCCAGTTTCAGTTTCTGATATTTTTCTGCTTTGATACGGTCGTTGGCCAGACGATCGCGCTGGGCGATCAGCTCGCTTTCTACAATGCGACAGCGATCTTCGCGTTCTTTCACCTCATCCAACGTTTTCTTGGTCTGCACGATCTTGCGGTCAAAGGCTGCAACGCCTGCCAGTTCATCAATAATTTCCCGTCGCGCCCGCGGGTTCATCGAAATGATACCCGTTACATCTCCCTGCAGCACCACGTTGTAACCCTCTGGGTATACTCGCAAGCGGCTTAGCTCTTCATGCAGGCTCCCCAGCGTACAAGGCTCGCCATTGATATAAAAACTGGAGGTGTAAGTGCCTTGTTGGGTAACCCGCAAGCGACGAGTGACTGTCCATTCTTCGCCCCCTTCATTTAACCCTTCTGCCAGATCGAAAGTCACGGTAACGCTGGTTTCCACCACCGAGCGACCGCGAGTACTTTGTTTGTGGTTCACCAGATCTGGCAACCGCTCTGCTCGCATTCCCTTGGAAGTGGACAGTCCCAACCCAAACATGAGCGCATCCAGAATATTCGACTTTCCCGATCCGTTTGGTCCGGAGACAACAGTAAACCCTGGCAGCATGGGGATTTCAGTCGTGCCGCCAAAAGATTTGAAGTTGGTTAGCGCAATCCGTTTGATGTGAACCATTCAGAGTAGCAAAGGGAGGCGATCTTCATTATTGCGACCAGGGACAAGATGGTTGCAGTCAGGTACAAAAATACTATACACCATTCTACTTAAAATTGAAGTTTCATCCGAAAAAAGCACAAATGCTTTAAAACTAATGCAAACCTTTACTTCAGTGCCAGCATCTCATCATGATTTTGTCATTTGTTTTTTTAGGAGGGAGGGCAGAGGGCAGAATGGAAAGTTGGGGAGGCAGAGAAAATCTGACAGCGGTTTGCTCATCGCTTTTGGGTCACAAACCAATACTGTTCGGTTAAGGATAGCGGATTCAATCACTTTACGAAAAATAGACTTGTAGGGAGCACGGCATTGCCGTGCCCCTACGCGAGAAATTAATTCTTGTTTCTAAACTGAACGGTATTGGGTCGCAAACAACCAATACTTCATCATAATGGAGTCGCTCAGAAATTCTGCATTATTACGCTATATATAGAGCAAAAGATGCAAGATTGCAAGTTTAAAGCTCTATCTGTAGTGTAGCTCCTGGATAAAGGATTAGGTCTTAGGAGTCAGGCTTCCGGTCTCAGGTCTCAGGAGTCAAAGTCGGGTACGCAAAGAGGGCCAATTTGCGCTAAAAACAGGACTGATGGACAGCTGGAATAGTTGCTCTTTTAATCTAAAATCCAAAATCCAAAATCATTCGAAGGTGCAGCATGAAATTAATTTTGTACAGCAAGCCAGGTTGTCATTTGTGCGAAGGGCTGCAAGAAAAGTTAGAACAGGTTGAGGGCTTGAATTTTGAGTTAGAGATCCGCGATATTACCACCCAGGAGGCTTGGTTCCAGCAGTATCAATATGAAGTACCTGTTTTGTGCAAGGTTGGATTACCTGATGGAACGGTTCCTGAGTTCCAGGGAAGCGAACAGCCGCTACCTCGTCCTTCTCCCCGGGCCAGTGTCCGGCAATTAGAAAAAATGTTACAAAAGTATCTTGGCGAATGAAGGCAAAATAGGCACAAGATTGTTGTGTGAGGAGGTGCAAAGATGAAGTTACGAGAGTTATTGGCTACCCTTTCCCAGGAGATATCGTTGTCCGATCATCCCAGCCTGGATGCGGAGGTGACGGGATTGAGTACGAATTCCCATGCTTGCAATCCGGGCGATCTGTTTATTGGCATGCCAGGGACGCGGGTGGATGGAGGAGAATTCTGGCCGGGTGCGATCGCAGCGGGTGCGTTAGGGGCACTAATCTCTCCCCAAGCTGCCCTTAAACAGCCACCGACCCTCGCCCCCCAACCCCCCTGTATTATTCCCCTGGCCAACATGCCTCAGGTTTGTGCCCAGGTAGCAGCAGCCTTCTATGGTTACCCAGCCCGTCATTTACAGCTCGTTGGTGTCACTGGCACCAATGGTAAAACGACGACTACTCATTTGATTGAGTTTTTGCTGAATCAAGCGCAGCAGCCGACGGCGCTGTTGGGTACGCTCTACAGTCGCTGGCCGGGTTACGAGCAGGTGACGGCCCATACGACTCCTTTCGCTGTCGATCTGCAAAGAGAACTGGGCCGTGCCGTCGAGGCGGGTTGCCAATTTGCGGTGCTGGAAGTCAGTTCTCATGCTCTAGCTCAGAGACGAGTACTGGGGTGTCCGTTTCAAGTTGCGGCGTTCACCAACTTGACTCAGGATCACCTGGACTATCATCAGGATATGGACGACTACTTTGCCGCTAAAGCTTTACTGTTTGGCCCTGATTATCTTCAGGGGCAAGCGATTGTGAATTGGGACGATCCCTACGGCCAACAGCTAGTTGAGCAGCTCAAAGCCGATTGCGTCTGGCGTTACAGTCTCCACGATCCGGTTGCAGAGCTGCATGCTCGCGATCTGAGCTATGGTGCAGATGGCGTTCGCGGTCAGTTGCAAACGCCTGCAGGACAGGTGGAGTTTTACTCACCGTTAGTGGGGCAGTTCAACCTGGCCAATGTCTTAGCAGCAGTTGGAGTTTGCTTGCAGCTCGGATTGGAGTTGCCGTCGATCGCAGAGACCCTGGCTACTTTTCCGGGTGTGCCTGGACGGATGGAGCGAGTGCAGATTGACACTGATGACGATATCAGCGTCATTGTGGATTATGCTCATACGCCGGATAGTCTGGAGAATTTGCTGCGGGCGGCGCGACCCTTTATTAAGGGGCAGGTCATCTGTGTTTTTGGCTGTGGTGGCGATCGCGATCGCACCAAGCGTCCGCAAATGGGGCGTATCGCTGCCGAGCTTGCCGACGCAGTTGCGATCACCTCAGATAATCCTCGCACCGAAGATCCAGAACAGATTTTGCAAGAGATTGTTGCAGGCATCCCTGACAGTAACAACAGGCGAGCCAAATCAGTGACAGTAGTTTGCGATCGCGCCCAAGCCATTCGCACTGCCATTCAGCAAGCACAAACCGGAGACGGTGTCCTGATTGCAGGCAAAGGCCACGAAGATTACCAGATCCTTGGCACCGAAAAAATCCACTTTGATGACCGGGAGCAAGCAAGAGCAGCACTAGCAGCTCGAAACTCATCAGGGCACAACATCAGCTGACTCGCCCTTTATCTCACCTATAAAACAATGATGACCCAATCGGATGCCTCCCTTTACAAACTGGTCCTGAATTCCGAGCAACCCCCTTATCCCTTGCAGGCCAGTTCCGCCACCTTCAAATCGTTAGTCAGAGCAGCTCTTGACTTCCTGCTCGAACAAAACCTACCCGCCACCCTCTGGGTAAAACTGCCAAACCGAGAGTCCTGGCAAGCCGACTTAGATCGCTATCTCGATCAGGCAAGTGGAGAATGTACCATTTACATCTGCCATCACGCCGCAATCGATGCACTGGACTCTACAGAATCCGTTACCTCAAAAGAATCAAATTCAATCCCAACACCTCCGATCGCCAACCAAGAACTAACAGCACCCTCCCCTCAGACAGATCTTTTCGACGAGAACGACGCAATCTTAATTGATGATGGCGGAACAATAGGAAAAAACATACCTCGCCATGCCACCGTTTACTCTCTCCCCCTGGCAAGCGACAGCCAGCTGAAGCGAGAATATTTCCTTCTAATGTTATGTCCCCACTTTGGCAGCTTGATTCTGGCCCACAGCCCCCGTTCGAGCCAGCCTCCTTCTTCTTCCCCCAATCAATCCGCAACCCTGACACCACCCCTTTCAGAATCAACAGGGCTGATTGCAGAACCAGAGCGCAAGCGCAAGCAACCCTTATTGATGCTTTGCTGCTTTGAACCCCAAACTATCAATACTGTCTTAGGCGGAATTCAACAAGCCCTGATCTACAGTCAGTCCCAGGCACGAGAAAGGACCGCTCGCTCTCCTGATGAGGCAACACCCACCGCCCTTGAAATCCTCCTGAACAACTGGCATCAACGCGTTCAACTGCCGTCTTCTCTGGATATTTCTCTGATCGATCGCTTCCTAACCCGACACATTCAACAACAGGAAAAAAACTGGCGCAGTGCCGTTACCTATCGTAAGCAAGCCACCCTCTCAGAATCGTTGCAATTGCAAAATGAAGAACTACTCAAAGCACTACGTCTGCAAGACGAATTCCTCAGCAATGTTTGCCAGGAGCTGCGTACCCCCCTTGCGAATATGAAAACAGCTCTGACCCTGATCAATTCCCCCAATCTGAAATCTGCCCAACGGCAAAGATATATGGAAGTGCTCAATACCGAGTGCGATCGCCAGGGGTCGCTCATTGCTGGACTGCTCGAACTCGTCCAGATGGATCGCGCCCTGGAAGAAACCGAAGTGCATCCCCTGCCGATCAACGATATCGTTCCCGGCGTCGTCAGCACCTTTCAACCCCTGGCCCAGGAAAAAGGCATCATGCTTGCCTATACCCTACCAGAAGGACTGCCACCCGTTTCTTGTTTAAGTGCCTGGCTGCGGCAAATTGCCATTAACCTCTTAGACAACAGCATCAAATTTACCCCCTCCGGCGGGCAAGTTTGGGTCAGAGCCAAGCAACAAGGAGACTACATTCAGTTAGAATTCCGCGACTCTGGCATTGGAATTCCGGCCCCCGAAATTCCCAAAATCTTCGATCGCTTCTACCGCGTCCGTCATGTTAGCAGAGACGATATTGGTGGTGCTGGACTAGGTCTGACCATCGTACAACAACTGCTCCTACGCTGCGGCGGCTCCATTTCCGTCAAGAGCAAGCCAGGGAACGGCTCCATCTTCAACGTCTTATTACCCATCGACCCTTCCATTACCTAAATCCTGGTGTTGCCGAACAGCAGTCCATTTTGTGCCAGATATTTGCTGATGGACATTGACTGGAACTCCTTATCAGGACGTCTAATTTCTGTTCTTTTCTGACCTTGGGGTTGTTGTTTGTTCTGAATTTTCCCGCTAAGTCCTACAACTACCAAATAGCAAGGATTCTAGAGCCTGAATCTATTCCCAATAATCTAGCCTTGTTGAGAATTACTCGCGAGCCTGCAGGGTTTTGCGCTTGCTAGAATCGAGCAGTTTTTTCCCTCCAAAAGATAACGGGAAAAGTCAGGTTGTCTGTTTTGCCAATCTAGGACAAAACAATGGCGGGCAATGCCCACCTTTCAACATATGAATTAATTTTTCTGGGGAGCTTGAGAGACGTTGGGTGACGTTTGAGGTTTCGAACCACCATCAATTGAGCTATTTTGTATTAGTCGTTTCGTAATAAAGGGATAAAACCTGCTTGTTTGAAGTGTTCATCGTAAGTCAATGCCTCGGATATGCTCCGTTCTTGCATAATGATGAACGAGGAACAGTCTACCAGGCCCCACTGTTTATCTTGACGTTGAGAATACAAAACGACTGCCTGCTCAAATTGTTTGCTCGTTTGAGGAACAATCTCAACATATGGAGATTGCTACAGGGTTTGTACCACTTCTACAGCACGCTGCCGAAACTGCGATCCCATAGAGCCATAATGGTTGAGAAACTCTGTCAGAACCATTTGACTGGTGATGATTGTTTGGGGTTGTAATGTTTGAGAGACAAGAACTGCCTGAGCATGTATCAAATCACGGGGATTGAAGAGCGCGATCCAATACCCTGCATCCGCAAAAACAGCATTCATGTGTCTGCTGTAACTATACCGTAGAGGTAGTGCTTGTAATTCATTGCTGCATCAGCAGGGACCTTTGCCCATTCTTCATCTGGAATTTGCTTGCCAATTTCAACCACAACTTCCCAAATAGGAGTTTGGGCAATGTTTGAAGGCACAGCAGCGTTTTCAGTGACTCGATCGGATTGCGTTAGGGGCGATCTCACCATTGCACTGCTTTCTATATAAAGTTCTATTCATTTAGTCTAAACTATTTGAGGCTGTTTCGAATAAGAGACACTCGTCCTGTAAAATTGGATGGCAGAACCTAAGCATGGCAGGAGTTATAGACGTTAGAGGCAAAACTGTGTGTGGCAGCGATCGGAGGCAAAGATAGGGAATCTAACCATTTTTTCTCAATAATCTACCGTTATGCCAGTTTTGCAGTCAGTTCCTGTATCCCTTGTTCAGCAGTCAGTTCTATTTCAGATTTGACGGAACCGGTGTCGGGGAAGATGGATTGGTGTTTTGACCTGGTTGTTTAAGAGGTTCTGACACAATCGTTCTGTCGTTGGTCGCCTCTTTTGGTTGCCAATTCGAAAACATTGCCTCAAGGTCATAGTTGAACGACCGGGCATGTTCTTCGCGAATACGGTGAATTTCGTCTAGGATTTCGTTGTTCCACATGGTCTATTCTCCTAATCATTCATAAGGGGTACAAATGATGGGTAAGCAGAAGCAGTAGCGCTAACTATTATCTCACGTCATGGTTCAGCGGCTGTTGGTGCTACAGGAATGATGCGAAATGGGCGATTCCGGTTCAGGGCGGGGGGACGTAGTAAGACACGCAGCAGCAACCAGAGCGATCGCAGTTCGCCGGGAGCGTTGTGAATGAGCCACTGACCGGGGCGACAGTAGAGCAACTCAATCAGACGACGATGTTGTTTGGGACTGATGGCCTCGAATACGATCCGCAATTTGAGCTTGCTGTTCGTCCGATCGACTTGAGTCACCTGCCCCTGCAAACAGAGCTGCTCTTCGGCCAATTCTATACGGACGCTTTGGTGTAAGTTAGTTGGAATTGCGAATTTTGAATTCATTACGATCTGGGCACCGATTTCGGAGAGTGCGGTTGTGGTGCCCCACTCTTTCTGGTCGCCAACTTTTAATCGTATGGTTTTATGCAGACTGAACCAATCGTAGACGCTGGGTCGGGGTGCATCTACCAGGGCTAAGAGGGCAATCCCTAACATGATGGCGCTGTAGCTGCTCCAGAGCCAGCCAAGGGCAACTCCTCGGGTCGCATCCAGTTCTGGCGGTACCATAGGATGCCATTCAAGGGAAATGATGCAGAAGCCGAGGTTGCACCAGAAGCTTAATGCGATCGCAGCAAACAAAAGCATCAACGGCCAGGCTAGTTTCCAGTTGAAGGAGAAACGATTGCCTGTGACGCCTTTTGGGGTAACCTTGAAACCCTTAGCAAAAGGTTTGAGCATGACTTGCAGAACAGTGAGAGCAACGGGGAAAAGCGTCACCAGATAGTATATCTCTGAGAATAAGGCAGAACGACAACGACGGGTGAGCCAGGAAAATGCCGTCATTTGCACCAGATAGTAAGGTAAAAAGAAGTAAAGCAGTTCTGCGGGAGTTGTGCGGACTGGAATCACACCCAGAAAGGCATAGGCAAGCGGCATGAAAAGGAAGAAGACCCGCGATAGGGTGGTAAACCAGTGGATCAGTCCTTCCAGATGGCTGAGACGCTGAGTTAAGGTGAGACCGGGAATGGTGAGGGGATTGGCCTCAATAAAGAAGGCTTGCAGGGTGCCCCGGCACCAGCGCAGGCGTTGGCTGGTAAAGGCGGCGATGTTGTCTGCTGAGAGTCCGGCGCTGAGTTTTTCGTTGAGATAGATTAATTGGTCGCCCTGGGCAGACAAGCGAATGCCAGTGAAGTAATCTTCGCTGATGGAGTCGGTCTCAAAGCCGCCGACTGCTTCCAGAGCGCTGCGACGCACTACAAAAGAAGTGCCAGCACAGATAACACTACCGACTCCGTCTCGCATCGGCTGCAAATGCCGATAAAACATTTCTTCGTCTGCATTGAGTAAATGTTCTAGTCCCAAGTTGCGGGCAACAGGATCGTCGTTATAGAAGCTTTGAGGGGTCTGCACCAGAGCAACACGTTCCTGTTGAAAAAAACCAACAGTACGACTCAGGAAGTTGCGTGTGGGCACGAAGTCGGCATCGAAGATGACGATTAATTCGCTGTTGGTTTTAGGTAGAGCATGGTTCAAATTCCCAGCTTTGGCGTGGCGGTTGTCGGGACGGGTGATATACTGACAGCCAAGTTCCTGGGCTAAAGCACGAATTTCTGGTCGCCGCGTATCGTCGAGCAAATAGATGGTTTTATTGGTGTAATCCATTGCTTGACAACCTACGATCGTGCGCCGTAGGATGAAATCGGGTTCGTTGTAAGTGGGGATTAACACATCCACTGAAGGCAAAAAACTGCCGTTACGGACTGCAACGGCCATTTGGTCTGCCTGATGGCTGCGATCGCGCGATCGCAGCAACAGAAATAACTGGATCGTCCCCCCAACCAACAACAGCATTTCCACGATCAAAAGCCCCAGACTGAAGACACCGTTCAATGGGTCAGATAGATTCAGCGTCGAGCACATGCGCCACAGAACATAGCGAAGAGTCAGCGCCAGTAAAATAGCTACCACCAGCAGACGAGACCAGGTACGGGGTTGAGGCGACAGTCTGGCAATGACCAGCGTTAACAACACCAGAATCGCCGTCGGGACTATTAGATGCGAACCAGGTGCTGTTGGCGCATTCAGCCAAAAGGGGGGATGGCGCTGGAGCAGGTTGAGATGGGCAAAAAACTGGCTTGTCTGCGGTTCGCCTGCAAACCAGGCAACTGCGATCGCGCTCAATAGAAAAACAATCCCTAGCATTACCCCTGTAGCCAGCGGTAACCGGACAGAGAGTCCGGGTTCCCGTTGCTTCAAGCGTCGACGTTTCAGCTGCGAAACGATCATAGAATCCTCTGTCAGCAGTATTTATTAAGGGAAAATCAACATACACTGCCTCAAATCCTAGACAGCGTTACCAAATTTCAGCCTACAGAACGCTTAAAATTGCCTGAGAAGAATCTGAATATTGGTACCAAGAGCCAGCACAACAGTGGGATAGGACTCAACATAAGCCTGAAATTCCCCTGAGAAAAATATGAACGTTTTTCAGTCAATTTCTTTGCTTAAAATCACACCATATCGCTAACTGCTGGCTATAGTGTTAAGTATTGTCGCGTTCAACGGTAAAGGAATGAAGCCGAGCAATCTAAAAGCCTTCAGCCTCACGTCAGCCCTGATCCTGGGATTCGGCGGCGGCATGTTCTCAACCCTGGCCCTTCCCCAACCTTCATCAGCAGAAACACTGGGTCATCGAGTGGCCCAGGTAGCAGCCTTATCTGGTGCCTTTGTGGGCGATGCACACCCCACAAAGGGTACAGCCCGAATCGTGACTGAAAACGGCAAACGCTTTCTGGTTTTTGATACAGCATTCAAAACAGATGCTGGGCCTGACCTTTTTGTGCTGCTTCATAAATCAGTCAAGCCGAAAACATACCGCAACCGAGATTATATCAGCCTCGGTCGTCTTAAGAAAACCAACGGTGCACAACGCTACGCCATTCCTGACTCTGTCAACCTGGCAGACTTCCAATCTGCCGTCGTTTGGTGCAGACGATTCAACGTTACCTTTGGCTATGCTCAGTTTGGTCGGTAATTAGATGTCACTCACACTTGGGCGGTTGGCGTCCCCATGGGGAGCACTAGCACCTACTAGCACCGACTACCTGGTTCTAGAACGACAAAACAACCTTCCAAGTTGTGATGTCTAGGTGTTTGAGTTCCGAAGTGTCCGCTATGGACGAATGGTGCTTACTTAAGACAGATAGATCGATAAATAGGGTGGGCATTTTCATCCTGCCGCTGGGCGATCGACTTGAGGCGACTGATGGGAAATAAACCCCGGCTATTTTGGCATCTGTGAGATTGATTGCGATCGCAACGACGAGTTTCATAATGGTCGGGGTGTACCCACCAACTGAGACTTTCGCTGGTGGGCATTGCTCAGAAAGAGCTGCGTTCGGCATCCTAGAACACTCAAGAGCAATGCCCACCCGACACAAAATACCTCCTTAAGTAAGTACCATTCTCTGCTATGAACTTTGCACAATTTGGTAGTGGTAAACAAGCAAGGATTTTTGGGTACGAGGGTGGAACCCTCGCGCTCAAAAATCTTTACATCTGGAGGACTACCCACAATGTTTACTGTGTCGAAGTCCTAATAGGCTGACACAGCTCAATAAAATAGTTTAATAGCGCTAGGGGCTGTAAAACAAAGCTGTAACGTTTACCCGACAAACTCTGCAGCACTAAAGTGCCAGCTGCAAACTTGTACTATTCCAGCGGTGTCAAAGCACTAGACGACTTTTAAGTGGAAAGCAGCCCCTAGTCCGGCAGCCATTTCCTCTGGGGCAATCTTGCCATCACCATTGACATCCAGGGCATCGAATACTGCATCGGTGCCTGCCCATTCTTCGCGGGTAATGTAGCCGTCCCCATCCAGATCGTAGACTCGAAAAATGTCGGTCGCAGCGTGGTTAACGGTTGTTTTGCCTTCAATGCGTGCTAGACGTTCGGTTAGAAGAGTTTCTAACACGACTAGCGCTTTTGAAAAGCCTTTGATGCCTTCTTCTAGTTTTTCAGCCGTCATGGGATCGGCTTGATGCATTCGATCGAAGGTACTCTTGTCCATCGCCATTTTTTTCAGATTTGTTTTGGCAGACTTGGCTGGATCGAGTTTACGGGTCAATTCTTGAGCAGTGGACTGCAGTTCGTTCAGCAGTTTAGGGGAAATGGTCAGTAGATCGCACCCTGCCAATTCAGTAATTTCGCCCAGGTTGCGGAAGCTGGCTCCCATGACCTCAGTTTTGTAACCAAATTTTTTGTAATAGTTGAAAATTCGAGTGACGGACTGTACGCCGGGATCCTCGTGGGGGGCATAGGAATCGCGGCCCGTTTCTTTTTTGTACCAGTCTAGAATCCGCCCGACAAAAGGAGAGATCAGAGTGACACCGGCTTCAGCACAGGCCACTGCTTGATGGAACCCAAAGAGGAGAGTCAGGTTGCAGTGGATGCCATCTTTTTCCAGGATTTCGGCGGCCCGGATCCCCTCCCATGTGGCAGCGATTTTGATCAGGATGCGATCGCGGCTCATACCAGCAGCTTCGTACTGGGCAATCAGGTAGTGGGCTTTGTTAACCGTTGCATCGGTATCGTAAGACAACCTGGCATCCACTTCTGTAGAAACCCTGCCTGGAACGATCTTCAGGATTTTTAGCCCAAAGGCAACCGCCAGCCGATCGACTGCCAGAGAAACAACCTTGGTAGAATCTGACTTGTTCCCCAGTGTTTTTCGGGCTTGTCTCAAAGTCTTGTCTACAATCCTCTGGTATTGAGGCATTTGGGCAGCCGCAGTAATCAGAGAGGGGTTCGTGGTGGCATCTTGCGGAGTAAAGGTTTCGATGGCATGGATGTCTCCCGTGTCTGCCACGACAATTGTGATGTCGCGCAGTTGTTCCAGCAAACTCTGGGTCATGTTTTGCTCCTACTTGTCCATCAAAAATACAACATCAAACCAGCAAAATTCTAAGCCTATATTTGATTCTCGATTCCGATCTTATTTTCCACATCTAAGCTGAAAACGATTTTCCTTTGGGGAGATAAAGGCAAGTTGGTTGAGAGACTGGCTCAAATTCCACAGCCACTCGAAAAAACAGTCCAACTGGAGTATAGAGAATAAAAAGTGCCAGAAAAACGATAATTTTCAATTTTTAATCTTTAATTGGGGAGAGTCTATCCATTTATATATTGACCGGACGTATTGACTGGACGCGACAAGGATTGCACAATCTCAAATTCAGACTCTACAATTTTAGAGTAGGATAACTCTCTATCCTTTGTAGGCTCAAGATTGTCCTCACTGAAAACTCTCAAAATCCCAAATATCGATCCTTCATTTAAGGATGAAGAGGAATTTGGCTGAATGTCCTATTTTTTCATCGATCCTTCTATGGGATCGACGCCCGTTTTCGAGGTAGATTGGGCTTAGTCTGCGATCTCCGCCCAGACCCATTGTTCTCATGATTGGTTCATGCTCAACCCCATTGTCTGACTGGCAAAAGACGCGACGTCCGTTTGGGCATTATCCTTTGAGTATTGCCCCGATGATGGATCGTACCGATCGCCACTTCCGCTATTTTATGCGGCAAATAACAAAACGCACCTTGCTTTACACAGAGATGGTGACCAGTGCAGCGATCTTGCACGGCGATCGCCAGTACCTATTAGGATTCTCCCCAGAAGAAAAACCTCTTGTCCTCCAGGTTGGAGGCAACAAGCCTGATGAGCTAGCAGAATGCACTCGAATTGCTGCAGACATGGGCTATGACGAGATTAATCTGAACGTTGGTTGTCCCAGCAGCCGCGTCAAGGACGGCAACTTTGGTGCCTGTCTGATGACCCAACCCCAGCAGGTAGCAGACTGCGTAGCCGCAATGCTTGAAGCAACGCCCTTGCCAGTCACTGTCAAGCATCGGATTGGGGTGGACAACTGCGATCGCTATGAAGACATGGCTCGTTTTGTCAGCATCGTCGCCGAGGCAGGCTGTCAGCACTTTACCGTTCATGCCCGCAAAGCCTGGTTGCAGGGACTCAGTCCCAAAGAAAACCGTACCGTTCCGCCTCTGCGCTACGATGACGTATATCGTCTGAAGCAAGAATTCCCTCATCTATGTATTGAGATCAACGGCGGCTTTATCTGTATGGATCGGAGCCGCGAGCAGTTACAGCACGTCGATGCCGTGATGATTGGACGCGCTGCTTACGACAATCCTTATATTTTCGCCACCAGCGATCGAGACTTCTACCACGCAAACCAGTTGTCCCCAAGTCGTCATGAAGTGGCTGCCGCCACGATCCCTTACATCGATTTTTGGGTTAGCAAGGGGCTTAAATTGCATAAAATTACTCGTCACATGCTGCAGTTATTCTCTGGACAACCCGGCAGCCGTGCCTGGAAGCGTCATCTGACAGAACAGTCCAGTCGTCCCGGATCAGGGTCGGAAGTGATTCGCAATGCGTTGGCAAAGATCCCCTATAGCACTACGAGAATCAGGTAGGACATGACAAAAGGCTGAAAACCAAATGTAGTCAACCTTTCCCTTCTGCCCTCTGCCCTCTGCCTCCTGCCCTCTGCTATATCGAGTGAAGGGTGAAGAACAATGGAATTGCCTAATCTTGTTGCCCTATAAGTTGCTCTCGCGCCCATTGCCTGACTGTCTTAGCCCAGCTCGTTTCCCCCCTCTCCCTGGCCTGCTCGATCAAGTACTGTACTGCATCAACTGTTACGCCAGGTAATGCCGCCGATCGATCCGTCGTTTGATATTCACCTGCTACCCATTGCAAAAAAACAATTCGCTCTCCATTGAAGCGCCAGATCTCGGGTACACCCAGCGCCCGATAAATCGGCAAACGCGGCAGCGACAGGCTGGTAATATCGACTTCTATGGCTAGATCGGGGGGCGGATCTACCATCAAATCAATGACCATCTTCCCTCGAATTGCTGCTTCATTTTGAATGTAATAGCATTCGTCAGCGTCTACACCTTTTGCCAGGTCTTTGCGACTCCAGGTCGAAGCGCTTAAACTGCGGATTTCAAGATCTAATTCTTCTGTAACAATTTCAATCAGACGCCCTAGCCAGCGTTTATACGACTCGTGAGGGGGGAATGGCATCTAAATCTCTAACACTCCATTGTCATACGTCAATCGCTTTCCTGGTTGTGCAGCCAGATCCTGGATCAGGGCCTGAAAGATATCCCAGGCAATATTTTGCAATACCATCCGTTCTACAACTGGTTGCGAACGTTGGGGACTGATAACGGACGTCACCGCTCATCCTCCGATTGAGTTCTTTTGTCTTATTGCTGTTGCATAGGGATTTCAATGGTAAATTTCGCGCCTTCACCAGGGGCCGAGTCGCAGCGAATCTTGCCCTGGTGTTTCTCGGTGACGATCTGATAACTGATGGAAAGACCCAAACCAGTGCCGCGTCCTACAGGTTTGGTGGTGAAGAAGGGGTCGAATAGACGCTGACGCACTGCCTCATCCATGCCGGGGCCGTTGTCGGCAATGTGAATGGCAATCTGGCGCGCATCTACAGGTTCCGTGCTAATCCAGAGGGTTGGCTTCATGTCCCCAGACATTTGACCGTTTGAGCTGTGGGAAGATTGGGCCAACTTGTCTGACGGATCGTCTTTTAACCGTACATACGATTCCAGAGCGTCGATGGCATTGACAATAAGATTCATAAACACCTGGTTTAACTGGCCTGGATTGCAGACGATGTCTGGCAGGTCTCCATAGTCTTTGACGACTTTGATTTCTGGACGATGGGACTGAGCCTTGAGACGGTTTTGCAAAATCAGGAGCGTACTGTCAATGCCTTCGTGGATGTCGGCTGGTTTCATTTCGGCTTCGTCGAGGCGGGAGAAGTTGCGGAGCGAGAGGACAATCTCGCGGATGCGATCGGTGCCAAGTTTCATGGAGGCCAACAGTTGGGGTAGGTCTTCTTTCAGGAAGTCTAACTCTACTAGCTCGATGTGTTCTTGGATCGTAGGATCGGGTTGAGGATAGTGTTGCTGGTAGAGATCGACTAGTTGGAGAATGTCTTGGGTGTAGCCGTTGGCGTGGGTGATATTGCCGTAGATGAAGTTGACAGGGTTGTTAATTTCGTGAGCGACGCCAGCCACTAACTGTCCCAGGCTGGACATTTTTTCGGTTTGAATCAGCTGGGCCTGCGTGTTTTTCAGCTCTTGCAGGGTTTGTTCGAGTTGCTGGGCCTGGGTTTGAGCTTTGAGGGCGTTGTCGCGGCTTTCGGCATAGAGTTCGGCCTGGTTGAGCGCGATCGCAAGTTGCCCCATAATGCCTTCCAGCAGTTCCACTTCCGCTTTGCCCCAGGGTCGAGGCCCGCTACAATGGGCACAGAGCGTTACGCCCATTGCCCCCGATCGGGTTCGAATCGGTAACGCCAACAGCGACGTACATTCCAGAGACCGCAACCACTGCTGCAGTAAAGGCTGTGTCAACGTCACATCATCGATTTGTAACACAGTCAAATTGAGCAGATTGTCAGCCAGCAATCCTACGACTTCGGCAGAATAGGATCCCAATGCACTTTTCACTCCAGGGTGTCTGGCTTCCTGTACCACCTCCCAAACGGGCGGATCTGCCTGAAAGCGGTACCAGCCAAACAAACAGCGATCGATTTGCAGCAGGTCGCGAATTTCCATCATCGCTGTTTCCAAAATCGTATCCAGCTCTAAGGAATCGCGAATCTGGCTAGCAAGACGACTTTGTAACACAGCTTCCCGTCGGGCCAGGTCTTGCAACCGGGCTTCTGATTGGGTTAGCTCGGCTTCTGTGAGTTGCTGTCTGGCGCGTACAAAGGTCAGTCCTCCTGTCCCCAGTCCAATGAGCAGCAGTAAGATTCCATAAAGCCAGAGCCAATCTTGTAGAGATTGGTAGGTAATGGCTCGCAACGCAGTTGGCGAGAGATGAGAAACCAGCTTCCATTGATAGCTGTCAGGATCGATGAACGGAGAGCGCTGGCCAAAGGCAGGATATAGATGACTTTCCAGGATAGGATAGACTGTCGTAAAAGTAAAGAATCCTTCTGTCGTTTGCACCTGACCTGACTCCGTCGCCAGAATTTGCTGCCAGGCACTGGGGAAGGCATTGCCGAAGGTACGATCGGCGCGCTCTGGCAGCATAAATCCCCATTCTGCCGCCGGATCGGGACTCTCGATCCAGAATCCGTCTGCATTCAGCAGCATAAAATTGCCCCTGGATGCAACGCTGCTGGCTTTGAGCTGAGATAGCAGTTTTGTCCCCAGGTAGTTGAGGACGATAATACCCCGTTTCTGTCCGCGACGGTCAAATACAGGAGTGGCGAACCGGATAGTGGGCTTCAGCGGCCGTTCAATTTTTCCTTGCTCGATATTGAGATCGAAGGGAGAAACAAACACTTCTCCTTCCTTTAGCAAGGACGTCTTGATGAAGAAGTCGCGATCGGATTTGGATTGTCGTTCTGCTTCGCGGACAATAGTGGGTTGACCAGCGTTAAAATTTACTCTAACAATCTCCATTCCCCTCATATCTAGAAAGCGAATCTGGTCGTAGTGCTTTCTCCGTTTGGCCAGGGAGAGATATTCTTCGGCCAGTGCCTTTTGTCGATCTGAATCTCCAGCCAGCATCTCTTGCAGCTCATTTTGTGCTGTCATAATCATTAAGTCCGAGACAATAGCCTCAAACTCGCTGGTGACGATCTTTTCTTTTAAGGTGAGACTGCGAACTTCCTTGGCTTCAAGCTCCCGCCTTCCCACCTTGACTTCTCCATAGTAAGTTGCAGCAAGGAGTCCGCCAACCAGGGCCGACACCGGTAAGAAAAGGAGTAGGAACTGTCTAAGGACTGCACGGGGGCGATGCAAGAGTTTCATATGGCAGATAGATAGCAGTTTTGGCGGGATTCATGGTTTTTTGAGTAGATGCGGGGGGAGAGGGGAGAGAAGATGGGGGAGGAGGGAGAGATAGGGGCAGGGGGAGCGGGGGAAGAGAAGGTTGTTGAGTTGAAAGTCCTACTTAGGAATGAGGGATGGAGCATTGTTTAAGGGTATTTCAGGATTTTTGTTGTGTCTTGCTAGCACGATCCAGGGCCGACTTCAGTGGTATTTGCCCTGATGCTCCTTCTTTTGTCTTTAGCATACCGAGCATTGCTCTGATGAGAGGTTGCAAACTATTTTTAAGCTAGGAGGCATTTATCCGGTTACAAAAAGAACGTGTTCGATCGCAAATAGGGCCGAGAACGGATGTAAAAGAGAGGTTTGAGGGATATGGATCGGTCTGAACGCAAAAAACTATCCTGGAAAATGCCAGTTGAAAAACCAGATCTCCGCCACAATTGTCAATTTAAGATATTCAGCGATGTTCAGCATTTTTAGCTTGGATCTTTTGGGGTATCAGGGGCTTAATTCAGCGACTTGCTTGTGAGTGCTGTTTTGCGAGCCCAACTGGTCAGCCCAGACAGTGCTGGTTCGATCGAGCAAGGGCCATAATTGATAGCAAGCTGTTTTTGTCTGTATCCCTCAATACATTTTTGATTTACAATTGCTGGCCTATCCTATCAGGATTCACCGATCTTTCTGGTTTAGGCTAGAGATACTGCGATATTGTGCGATCGCAATTTTCAGCCTCAGCGGCAATTTTAACCTTTGTTGCTGTGGGCTTGCTGTGGGGTTGCGAATATTCAAATTTGAGGCAATCGGAAGCGAGTTTTTGCGATCGCAGCCTCGCCCCAAATCTCTGCATTCATGGTGTCACAATCAAATTAACACTCTAGAGGAGATATTAAAGATGCATAGCCGTATTGCTATCGATCCAGGGATTGGTCACGGGCAAGTCTGTATCCAGGGAATGCGCATTCCTGTTCATCAAGTTGTGGGAATGCTGGCAAATGGGGACACAATAGACTCGTTACGGGCTGCTTATCCCCAAATTGAGCGCGAAGATGTTCTTGCCTGTTTAGAATATGCTGCCTTGAAAACCTGCTAACCCTATCCAGGATCGGGGATAATAATATACCCGTTCGCTCTGTCGCCCAAAACCTGATTGCGATCGCGTCCCCAGTACCACCAATGTGCTGCGACGTAGGCACAGGTGAGACTATCCAACCGATCTTCAACTGCTTTCAGCTCGGTCCCTTTGTCTGGAATTTCAGGGAGGGTTGTGTCCTCAGAAAAAATGAGCGGTGGCTCCAATGCAGGTAAATCTTGCAGCAGGTGCTGTCGCAACTTGCCCAGTTCGAGGCGACGATGAGCTAGTTTACCCTTTTTGTATTTGAGAATTCGCTGCAGTCGAAATAATCGAACAGTGGCTGGATGGGGAAAAACTTCGATCTGGTAACGGCCGCTCTGCTGCGGTTGCAGATCGGGAGCATGAACAAAACCGCGTGCTTCTAAACTACGACCAAAGCCAACCGTTCGTTCAGCAAAAGGACGAGCCAGGTTGGCAGGGTAGCAACCAGCATCATAGCGGCCAAAATATTTGTGGGCTAAACGATCGGGCAGACGCATCCCTGTGGGGTTGGAAATCAGAGTTGGCGCATCAACAGCGATAACGCCAGACTCTGGCTCTGGAACCCAGCCATCGACCCAGGCGAGGATGTCTGCGATTGCATCCAGTCGGCTCAGATCCAGCAAACGTAGCTGGCCTTCTCGCCAACTTAAACAGCACAAGCCGCTGGCCCCTGACTGCCAGCCCAGATCGATGCCGAGAAATTTAGTTGAATGCACAGGCAAAATATATGCGGCTGGAGCCGCTGCGCACCGACTACCAGGCACAGCCTGGTAACGAGGGAAATTCTGACCCGTTTAACTCCTAACCCCGAACGAACCCTGACAAAAAACTTACTGCTCTTGCATTAGCCGTTCGTAATTTTGCCGCAGTTGCAAATGGCTTTGGGCAATGCGTTCTGAAAGTTGCTTTTCAACATCCGACATTTCCCGCCAGAAGGTGGCAGAGCGCCGGGCAGCCAGAACCTCATTCCACAACAATTCCAGCAATTCAGCAGAAACTGGGTTGTCAGCGGCGACGCGATCGCGCAATTCAGCAAAAGACTGGTTCGCCTTGGCATGATGCGCCAACTCCTGAGCCAGAGAAACGCACTCTTGCAGCTGAGCAACCTGATTTTGCGATAAAGACTGTTTCATCATGAGTAAATAAGATCTAAAAGAATCTGAATTCGCCAATTATTAAACCCCAGAAAACAGAGCTATCGAGTTTGGCAATATAGCACTACGAAAATGGATGTTAGGACAGAACCAAAGGTTCAAAACGAGATAGAGTCAATCTTTTCCCTTCTGCTTTCTGCCCTCGGCTATATCAACTTCTCCCACAGAGATTCAACAAATTATCATCCGCAAGAGCATACCTCACCTGGCAACACTGTCAAGTCCACGAGATTACAATTTTTAATTTTACCTAAATAAATGTTAAGTTTTGAATGAAATTTAACTTTTTTCAGATTTTCTCAGAACTAATATCAAGCCGATCCTTGCTAAAGACCAGTGATAGCAGTATCTCTAGCCACTATTAGCCACTTCCCTGCCGCGCTTGCTTACTTCTCCTGCCCCCTCTCCCCTATAATTCATGGGCAGGCGTTCAGAAAACCACCAAAACATACAAATGGGAAGGCAACGCGTTCTCTCCGGCATTCAACCCACAGGAAATCTCCATCTTGGCAACTACTTAGGCGCACTTCGCAACTGGGTCGATATCCAGGCAGACTATGACAGCTTCCTGTTTATGGCCGATTTGCACGCTATTACCATCACCCACAACCCTGAAACCCTGGCAGCGGATACGTATAAGATCGCAGCCACTTATTTGGCCTGTGGTATCGATCTAGAACGCTCCACCATCTTCGTGCAATCCCACATCCCCGCCCACAGCGAGCTGGCCTGGCTGCTCAATTGCTTTACCCCGCTGACCTGGCTGGATGATATGGTTCAATTCAAGGAAAAAGCCATCAGGCAAGGGGAAAATGTCGGTGCGGGTCTGCTGACCTATCCGGTTTTGCAAGCCGCAGATATTTTGCTGTACGAACCCGACAAAGTTCCCGTAGGTGAAGACCAAAAACAACACCTGGAGCTGACCCGCGACATTGCAGCCCGGTTCAATCATCTGTTCGGCCAGAAAGAGCAACCCATCTTAAAGCTACCAGAACCCTTGATTCGCAAAGAGGGAGCGCGGGTGATGAGCCTCACAGATGGCAAGCGCAAAATGTCGAAATCCGATCCCTCAGAACTCAGCCGGATTAATCTGCTCGACAGCCCCAGCGAAATCCAGAAAAAAATCAAACGCTGTAAAACAGATTCGACGCGAGGGTTGGAATTCGATAATCCAGATCGCCCGGAATGCCATAACCTGCTATCGCTTTACATGCTGCTTGCCAACAAAACAAAAGATGCTGTTACCGCAGAATGTAGCGACATGGGCTGGGGGCAGTTCAAGCCATTGTTGACAGAAGCCACCATCCAGGCCCTACGACCAATTCAAGAAAAATACCAGGCTCTCATGGCCGATCGAGACTATCTAGACTCGGTTCTGAGCCAAGGACGGCAAAAAGCAGAGAGCATTGCCAATCAAACCTTAACTAAAGTGAAGACCGCTTTAGGGTATTCTATGGCTGTTTAGGTGTTAGGTGTTTAGGTGTTAGGTGTTTAGGTGTCAGGTATCAGGTTGGAAGGTTTAAAGCCAGTAGGATGGGCAAAGGGCTATGCCTGTGTCCATCACAGAGTCTCTGATGGGCACACTTTGTTTTGCCCATCCTACACTTAAGTAAGTGCTATTCATCGCTAGGAGTATGATTTTGAATGCAGTAGAACAGGAAACAGCAATGCGAGAAACGGCACTTCGATTTCAACATGCACTCCTTAAAATCCCTTCTTAATTTTTACGTTTTATAGATTGCAACCCATGACGACTAATCGATTTCGGACAGCTGCCCAGGCAGGGGAATTTCTAATTACAGCTGAAGTAATGCCACCCAAGGGAGGCAACCCAGCCCATATGGTGGAAATGGCGCAGTTGCTGAAGGGGCGCGTGCATGCTGTGAATGTGACTGATAGTTCGCGGGCGGTGATGCGGATGTCGCCGGTTGCGGCCTCGGTGGTTTTATTGCAACAGGGTCTGGAACCGATTTGTCAGCTGGCTTGCCGCGATCGCAACCGTATCGGCTTACAAGGAGACCTGCTCGGTGCCAGCGCCCTCGGCATTCGCAACATCCTCGCCCTCACCGGCGATCCGATCAAAGCCGGCGACCACCCAGACGCTAGAGCCGTCTTCGACCTCGAATCCGTCCGCCTGCTGCAACTGATCGAAAAACTCAACCGTGGCGTCAACTGGAACGAGAAAAAACTCAGCGACGGCCCCACCCAGCTCTTCTCCGGTGCAGCCGTAGACCCCCAACTGCCCAGCTGGTCCAGTCTCCAGCGTCGATTCGAACGCAAAATTGCTGCGGGTGCCCAATTCTTCCAGAGTCAGCTCATTTCCGACTTCGACCGCCTCGACAAATTCGTCAACGAAATTGCCAGCAGCACCAACAAACCCGTCCTCGCCGGCATCTTTCTAATCAAATCCGCCAAAAACGCCGCCTTTCTCAATCGTTGCGTTCCCGGCGTCAACATTCCCCAAGCCACCATCGACCGCCTCGCCGCCGCTGACGATCCCCTGCAGGAAGGCATCAAAATTGCCGCCGAACACGTTCGTCTCGCCCAGCAAAGTTGTCAAGGCATTCACATGATGGCTGTACGACGCGAAGACCTGATTCCCCAAATCCTCGACCTGGCCGGAATCCCCCCCCTCAGCGACCCCAATCCTCCCAATATGCGATAATTAGCCTAATGTATTTATAGGAACAAGAATTAAATAAAATGAGGCTCCTGTAGGGGCAATCCCTTGTGGTTGCCCCGATATGACAGGATACCCACAAGGGGCACCCCTACAGATTGACAAATTATTAAATTCTCATTCCATATTCAATCTGTCGATCCTGGTTTTAGGGAAGAGCTTTAAGGAAGACAGCTTGACGATGCTAATATGTCCTGTTATAGGGAATACTGCAATGGCCACCACCCTACTGATTCAAACGGAAACCACACCTTTAATCATTTCATTGCCAGCCACAGCCCCCATGACTCGCGACGAGTTCCAGGCATTCTGTCAGGCCAATCGCAATCTCCGTATCGAACAGACCGCCACTGGAGACGTTGTCATTATGCCCCCCGTCTTTGCCGACACTGGCAATCGCAACTTTAACCTTGCCGTCCAGCTCGGCATCTGGGCAAAGCAAGATGGAACTGGGCTTGGCTTTGACTCCAGTACAGGCTTTACGCTCCCCAATGGCACCACTCGCTCCCCGGACGCCGCCTGGATGAAGACAGAAAAGTGGAACACGCTCACCGCAGACGACAAAGCCTCCTTTGCCCCCATCTGCCCCGATTTCGTCATTGAGCTGCGGTCTGCTGCCAGCGACTCCTTAAGCGGGCTAAAAGCAACGCGGTCTGCCAGCGACTCCTTAAGCGGGTAAGAGCAAAGATGCAGGAATATATCGACAATGGGGTCTTGCTGGGTTGGTTGATCGATCGCAAAAACCGCACTGTTTATATTTATCGCCCCGATCGAGCGCCGCGTCAACCAGGGTGCCACCCTAACTCTGAGCCACGCTCGAGACGGTGTCGGCAAAACTACCCTCGCCCGCCGCTACCTGCAACAGCGCTTCAGCACCCACCTGTAATTCCCCCTGGCTCAAGCCTTGCAGTTCCCTCAAAATACGCACAGCCTCACCTGGTGAGACCTCAATGTTCTTTTTTTCGGGACTAAAATCGCTCATCGCTCATACTCCAATTAAACTGGATGAGATCCCTGGCCCCAAAACCCTTCAAATTTTGTCAGTCTGACATCGCCCAACACCTGGACTTGACAGGCTAAACGCCGCGTCGTTCCAGGCTGATGGGGCGGCAACGACAGTCGCGTGCGTTCTCTCCAACCCAGGGGCGAGACTTCACCCTCGATCTCGACGGCACAAGTGCCGCAGGTGCCAATACCCCGACAGTTGATGAAGCGAGCCTTGCCGTTGTAAAGCTCGGCCTGATGTTTCAAAAGCACTTGACGGAGATTGGCAGTGCGATCGCACTCAACCGTTTTTCCCTGAAAAGTCACCTTGGGCATAGCAAGCACCCTGAAATGATATATATTATTTATCCCATGTCAAAGAATCAATCAAGACATCTAGCCTAACGATTCCTGGGACCATCGATCCCATAGCATCGCTTTCGCCAGTTCAGCTAAAAACAGAGGGAGTTCCATCATCCTTCTGATTCCTATCGTTAGTCTAGCTGGCATGTTTGCGAGTTTCCCTGCTGCTGCCAAAGAAATCCCTTTCTCTCCCCAATGACCTCCTGCCACCCTGCGATCGCACCCAACCAGCCCCAATTCATCATCGGCTATGGCAGCTTAATGAACGCCGCCTCCAAACAGGAAACCGTTCCAGACTCCAGCGATAGCATTCCAATCCGAGTTCGCGGATTCGAACGCGGCTGGTTTTATCAAAGTCAAGATTCCGACTTTGAACCGATCGACTCCGAACTGACAACATATCTGGGAGTAGTGGAAAATCCAGCAGCAACCATCAATGCCGTCCTGTTCAGGCTACTGGGTCATCCTCAAGCAGATATTGATAAGCTGGACGAGCGCGAACATGGTTACTGCCGTCAGCAGGTTCACCCTGCTCAGATTATCCGACTCGATCGTTCCCCTATACCTCTAGCAGGTGAAATCTGGATCTATGTCGTCAAATCCATCCATCCTCCCAGTGCTAGTCATCCCATTGTCCAGAGCTATGTCGATCTCACCCTCAACGGTTGCCTGGAACTGGAAACGGCCTATAGGCTAAATACCAACCATCGTCACGACTTTACCGCAGAATACATTCAAACTACGTCCCACTGGTCAAGCCATTGGCTAGACGATCGGCAATCTCCCCGAAGACCCTCCAGTCAACTGCTTCCATTTGCCACCATTGACCAGTTACTCAGCATCGTCACACCCACCCACCAATATTGGCAGATGCGATGCCCTGACGAGGAGACTAACCTCGTTCCCCAGCCTGTGCCTGGAAACATCAGCAAGATCTGGGTTGGTTCCACAAATATATCAACATGATTGAATATATTCAAAAGTATGGAAAATTGAGATTGGAAGATATCCTGGAAGACAGTAAGAATGTCTGAACAATAAAAACTTAATCTTGTAGATCTAGCACTTTTTCAAAACTAAAGGTAGAGATTTTTTGACAAAACACTAGTAGTTTTCCAACAAGGTTTTATAGAGGTCTGAGTTTACAAACGAGCGATAAAAAAACTCGCAGTCCAAATCATCTTTTGGCAGATTTTTAAGATATTGCCATGCTCGATCGATCGAATCCAGGTTGCTCGCTTTTTCTGCAGCTTCCTCTAAATCAGAAAAATAGAAAGGATATTCAGGGCCAAGGTATTCTACAACAGCAGGCAAGGGATTCACTAAAATTGGTGTATTTCTGACCATACACTCAACAATGGTATTGTTTGCAGAAGAATCGTATAAATGAATAAAGACAACAGTTTTGCTGAGTAGATCTTCATAGCCATCCTGGGTCAGGAACTTTACAGTCCGAGCTTGGCTGGTATCAACCGTATAACCAAGCTCAGCTAACTCTCTGGACAAGGCTTTCTGAAAGTTGTGCCTGTGTTTTGCCCCTGTCGGTTCCAAAATTGCTTTTTTCATTGGATCCATGGGTAATTCATAAATGGAGTGCAATCTTCTCAACCACCAACCGACCTGAACAACCTTGGGAAAATCAGCAGTTTGATAGACATCCAGGTTAAAGAGCTTTCGAGGCGTTGCAGTAGGATGTTTCAGGGCCGTGACTGCGATCCCTGGAATATTTGAGGCGTACCAATCGGCCAGATATTGGGACAAGGTTACGATGCCACGGCAATAAGCTAAACTTGCCTTCCAGGATTCAAGTTGAATGATTTCCTGGGGAGAAGAATTATATTCATGCCACTCTGGAATCCCCGGAGGGTTATGGGCAAACCCAATCCAGGGTTGATTGTAGGGAGGAGATTTAAGGGTTTCCGTGCCTGGAATTCCCTTAACAAAGCTGGACTCAATAAATGAATCCAGGAACACTGAATTCTGACGCAGCACTTTGTCCGGATTCAACACTGGCTTTAAAGCGTTTAAAACAACACCCCAGCCATTTTGCCCCTCCCGCTTAACCAGGTTAGTCAATTGTAAGATTTGGTAGTAATTCCTGCGATCTGACATGATGTTGTCTTTGAACAACAAACGATTTTAACTGAACAGTTGAGGTAAGACACTAGTTTTACCAGAATGGCTCGGTAGTTTTTCCCAAAGGATGACATCATCTGTGTCGAGCCATAGCAAAGAAAAGCGTGTCAAAGTCGTATCATAGCCTTTCACAATCCAGGCTAGATTGCAAGTAATGTCAAAGACAATCGTCAATCTAAAATCTAAAATCATGTCGCCCAAGCCAAAACCGTCAAGCCAAAATCGTCAATCTAAAATCCAAAATCGTATTCACGGGCAGCTCGTTACCTGGCCAAAGTCCCCCGTGCCGTCAACAAAATTAAACTGCATACCGCCACCCAGGACGATTGCCGTATTATTCGCCTGGGTGTTGGGGAACGTTGCCCCGGTATCGGCAATCTGTAATATGGCAGTGCCAGCAGCCTGAACGCGCTCGAACCGAAACGCATCAGCGTTCGCGCCCTGGGTAGTCGCAGTATTCCCGGAGAGGGTGGTGCAAAGGCTCGCGCTCCCGCCAGCGCTACGGCTGCTGGAGTAGATGCCATGGGCAGCGT
>JGI12316J15310_10000057_pt1 | contig 89463 bp, 48 predicted proteins | sample MarCyaLeptolynsp_FD_15310 | JGI IMG/M metagenome (IMG submission 15310) | reverse complement strand
CATAATAGCCATCAGCTCTACGTACTACCCTAATCCGCTTGATTTGCTGAATTTGGTAGTAGTTTAAATTTCGACTGCCATAGAGCTTAAACTCACCAGCTTTGAAGCCGTCGGTGAAAGTTATTCTGTCTCGGTTTTCGGATAGCTTCCAACCTGTTATTTTGTACTCTACAGAGCCGTGGTTAGCTTTATTTTTCTTGTACTTGGGATAACCTTTCTTCCCTGGTATCTGACGCTTGCAATTATCAAAGAAGCGAGAGATGGCAGCGTACGCACGTTCTGCCATAGCTTGACGAGCTTGGGAGTTAAGTTTGTTAGCCCAAGGAAAATCGCTATCTTTTGCTAATCGAGTAACATATTTGTATAAGTCATTGCGACTCTTGGCGTGACCATCTTCCCAATAACGAAGGCAAGAATTACGGATAAACAAACCAGTACGAATGGCTTTATCTAGTCGTCTATACTGATATTGTTTACCTTTTAACTTGGCTTCGTAAACTAACATTTATCGTGGTCAATGCATGATAATATTGTAACACACGGCGCTTAAAAGCGCTACCTTGCTTTCATCTGGAGCACTAAAGTGGCGGAGCTTTCAGCTGCGTCAATAGTAAGCTAATGGAACAGAAGGCAGTGTGTAGGGTGTAGGGAAAAATTACCGTAGCATTCCCATTGTACGGACACTAACTAGTCTGGGAATGCCAGCCCTGTTCGAGGATCACGGATATACAAACCTAGAACTAAGGATTCCATAACGGTGTCCCATACGGGAATCAATCGCTCTGCATCATCTACCCAGTAGTCAAAGGTAATCAGGCACTGAACTCCCGAACCTAAGCCAATACAAGTCCTAGAATAGGCTTCACGGTTTTCTTGAGAGTCAATAAACTTGATTTGAGTCCAGACGATACGTGCAGTTTGGCGCTTTAGTTGAATAACTTCTCCTTTCTCGATTACATTCCGTTTATCTTCTTGAACTGTCCGCTTTAAGAGGTCAACCAGTGGAAATGCTCCCCAGTTACCAGGGGGGAGTAAATTAAAGGAGGCTTCTAAGCGACAATCATCGTTCGGTGGCTTGTTGTCTAGAAACCGGAAGGAGTTGGTATCTGGTTCAAAATGCCAATTACTGGGGACATCAAACCGTAATGCTCCTCGTCCTGCCACAAAGATCTTAGTTCCTGGCTTTGATTTCCAGTTGTGGTCTTCTTTGAGCTCTAGGGTTTCCTTGAGCCATTGGAGATTGTGCTTCTTGCGCTTAGACATAGCTACTCCATCTATTGACCTCTTTCTTATTTTGCCGTAGGTTGGATTTTCTGGACAACTTTGTCATTAGTACAAAGGACAAATGACACTTAACTAATGACGCAGCTAATTTAAATTTTGCAATGTTTGCCCATACTGTAATAATTAAGCAGTAAGACTTACAGGAGTTTTTTCTCATGCAGAGTGCAGATGAAAATTATCGAAAATAACCATCATCAAGATTGCTTTGTATTAAAATATACCAACTTCTTCCTCTAACGAAAATAACCTGAAATCAATAAACTCCAGTTTAATGTTATCCAGTACAAGACAAAGTTAACTTCTAGCACCTAATACTTCGTATGAATCAATTAAAATGTTTGGGTAAAGTGTATTTGGTTGGTGCTGGACCTGGAGATCCAGGCTTGCTAACTCTTAAGGGTAAAGTATTGCTAGAGTGTGCTGATGTCGTAATCTACGATGCTCTAGTTAGTCCTCAAATTCTGGCAATGATTAACCCCCATGCTGAAAAAATTCACGCGGGGAAACGTCGAGGTCGTCATTCTCTATTACAAGAACAGACAACTCAGCTGTTAATTCAACAAGCTCATAGCCATGCCGTAGTAGTGCGACTTAAAGGGGGTGATCCCTTTGTGTTTGGTCGTGGTGGTGAGGAAATGGAAGATTTAGTTAAGGCTGGAGTACCTGTGGAGGTGGTTCCTGGGATAACCTCTGGTATTGCAGCTCCAGCTTATACAGGAATTCCCCTGACACATAGAGACTACAGTTCTTCTGTAACTTTTGTTACAGGTCACGAATCCGTAGGTAAATATCGACCTGCAGTCAATTGGGAAGCGATCGCTCATGGCTCAGAAACTATTGTGATTTACATGGGAGTTCACAATCTGTCTAATATTGTTAAGCAATTGAGTGCAGCTGGAAGAGACTCTCAAACACCAGTCGCACTCATTCGTTGGGGTACCCGACCAGAACAGGAACAATTGATTGGTACTCTAGCAACAATTATTGAACAAGTCGAGATAACTGGGTTTGAAGCGCCTGCGATCGCAGTTATTGGTGCAGTGGTTAATCAACATAATAAGTTAAATTACCATCATCAATACATTCAACAGGTTACTAGGGAATCTTGACCCTTCAGCACTCTCAAATCATCCTGATCCAACTCTACAGGTATGCCACTGCGAATTAGTTCAGCAAAGTTCTCGTTAGGTACCATAAAGCATAGGAGATATAAGCGATCTCGACCTGTATTTCTGATTTCGTGAATCCCTGTCGGCGGAACCAATAAACTGTCTCCAGTATGAATAGTGACTATTTTACCATCACAGCTGGCTACCCCTTCTCCCTTGAGGACAAAGAACATTTCCACAGCAAATTGATGGCGATTGGGTGGAGTTTTACCTCCAGGATCAAAAATCTCCACACAAAATGTTAGAGAGGTATCAGCAATAGGTGGATCGAAAACAATTGCTAAACGGTTCGTATCATTAGGACTAATCCGATAAGCTTGATAGTCTTTAGTGGTTTTGAAAACAGGAATCATGCAACGAGTATTCATAGGGAATAGGGAATAGGGAATAGGGAATGGGGAATGGGGAATGGGGAATGTCTCCCTTCCCCGCTTCTGTGTCTTTGGGTCAGTGACAACTGGCTCTTTTATGCCAACCAAACCACCTTTAGCTAGGCTCTATGCAAAAAAATCAAAGTCCTTGCCTAGAGAGGATTTGGGTAGGTAGTCTATGATAACTGGGTTTTGTATTGGTATTAGCCGCTTAACAGCTTATTTTTCGATTGCTTTAATAATTGCCTGATAGTCTGTGATGAACCCAAAGCATTGGTTAACGTTGTAAATTGTGGCTTGGTAGCAATATTCTGGGGAAGTTGTTGCCGCACATCCCTTGACTAGGATGCAATCATAGCCAAGGAAGTTAGCATCTTGTAAGGTAGCCATAACACATTGGTCAATATTGACCCCAGCAAAGAAAAGAGTAGTCTTGCCCAAATTGCGTAAGATACTATCTAGAGGAGTATCCCAAAAACCACTCATTCGGTACTTATCTACTCGGATATCTTGAGTTTTCTGTTCCAATTCATCTACCACCGCTGCTGCCCAACTGCCAACAGTTAGCACTGGTGCTTCTTTATAGGGTAGAGGATCACCCAATCCGATGCCCTCACCAGTTGGGTTGTAAACATGTCGCAATCCAGCACTAATATTTAGTAAATCAGGACGGTTACCCCAGTTAACCCAAATTACTGGGACATGCGCAACTCTTAAGGCTGGTAGCAGAGCTTGTAGAGGTTCAATGGGAGCACGAGCTGGAGTCACGTCTACACCAATATGTGCCAGCCAGCCTTTTGGGTGACAGAAGTCGTTTTGCATATCAATTACCAAAATTGCCGCTTTGGCTAAATCCAGGCGTAGGGTTTTAGTTTCTGTTGCTAAGGTGATTGGTTGAGGAGTAAGGGGTGAACGAGTTATATCTGCGATCGCACTATTAACTTCCCAAGCATTAGGTGGGATACCTAAAGTATGAAGAGGTTGATTCATAAATATTTGTAAAAAAGGATCAATTCAGTAACCAATCCTTTAGCAAAACGACCACTGATCTTGCAACCCCTATGAGATAGGTTAACAAGGATGAGCGAAAAAAAGGTATCTTCTCAATAAGTCTGGGAGAACTCGCTGCGAACAAATAAGAATCATAGCCATTAGTTTTCGTTTTGTCTCCCTATCTCCCCACACCTCCGCGCTACACTAGTAATCAGCAACAATCAGGGTAAGTCCGATGGAGCGATCGCACCAGCTAGGAGAAATCATTGCCCAACGGTATCAGATTGTCAAAATTTTAGGGCAAGGGGGAACTGGAGTAACCTACGAGGCTCAAGACCAACATAACAATAGGCGGATAGCTCTCAAAGAAATGTCCCTGCAGCGCTTGAGGGAATGGAAAGACTTGGAGCTATTTGAACGGGAAGCTAAGGTTTTGTCCTACTTGGATCATTCTGCTATACCCAAGTACCTTGATTACTTTGAAGTTGATACACCACACAACCGCTTATTTTACCTTGTTCAGGAATTAGCTCAAGGGCAATCCCTGTTTAATCTCGTTCAAAATGGCTGGCGTGCTAGCGAAAGGGAAGTTAAAGATATCGCGCTCCAAATCCTAGAAACCCTCATCTACCTCCACAGCCTCAAGCCACCAATTATTCACCGAGATATCAAGCCGCAAAACTTAATTCGACGGGAAGATGGACAAGTGTTCCTAGTGGATTTTGGTTCAGTGCGCCAAGCTTACTGGAATCGCCGTAACCAAGGCATGACAGTAGTTGGGACTTTCGGTTACATGGCACCAGAACAGGATCGTGGACAAGCTTACCCAGCTTCTGACTTATATGGCTTAGCTGCTACCTTACTCTTCCTACTAACCCATCGTCCCATTTCTGAGTTACCTCAGCGTCGGCTTAAAATTGACTTCCGCTCTCGTATTCAAGTTGCACCAGAATTGGCTAACTGGTTGGAAAAGATGCTTGAGCCAGTGGTAGAAGATCGATTTCTCTCAGCGAGGGCAGCCTTAACAGCTCTGCGGAAACCCCCAAAAGTGCCCCCTCCTGTGCTGCCAAATCACCGTAAACCTGTTGGTAGCCGTATTAGCTTGAGTCAAACTAAAAACAGTTTGGTAATTAATATTCCTCCTGCTACCTTTGGCGTACCCGGTGGTCATTTAAGCTTACCAGCATTAGTAATATTGATCCTACTACTAATACCTACTGTATTTGTTGCCCTGCCGTTGGTACTAGCAATTACACTCAAAACTGTATTAGCAATTATTGGCATAGTTTTAGCCAGCGAGTCCATTTTTATAGTTTTATTTGTCCTGTTCCTTATTTTCAGTAAGAATGTTGCACCGCTGCATTTGCTAGGTACTCTTTTGTTGAGAACCAGTAACATCCACTTGCAAATTAACCAATACAACTTTCAGTTAGATTGGAAGGTACTAAATTTCAGATATCGTCAGGCTACAGGAAGGACGGCAAAAATTGGGCGAATAGAAATCATCACAAAAGAACTATCAAGACAAAAAAATCAACGAGACTGGCAATTAATTGATTTGAAGCATCAACAGGTTCACACAGAAGTAGCAGATACGGAAAATCTAGAAATTATCACCAGGCAACTATGGAAAAAGAAAAGCAAATTATATGCGGACAAAAGTGTCAGTATTCTAGTTAAGAAATGCGCCATTGTAACTCAGACACTAACAGGTCAAGATAAATATCATGAGTTTGCTCAATTTATTACCCAACCAGAAAAGGAGTGGTTGGTAGAAGAGCTGACAAATTTTTTGAAAAAATTGCGATCACAATAAAGCTCATTAGTCTACCTATATGGCAAGAGCGAATTTAATCCTGTTAAGTCTGGCTTGAGGTAATCACGCAATTCCTGTATATTGGCAGCTATTACCTAAAAAAGGAAGCAGTAATTTACCTTTGTCGCTTTGCCTCAACCACAGCAATTAGGGAGCATGTCAATTTTGTAATAACATTTGAACTACTAGTGTTCCAGGGGCTTTAGTGGCGATTGTCTTGTTGTTTTAGTACATTTGTTTTGCGAATTTGACCTGCTCCCCAGCAATTACTTCTCCATTAGGCAGATAGATGCAGTAGTCTGTGACTCCATTCCAAGGTTGAGCATCATACCCATCAACTGGGATTTCCATGCCCACCTGGTTGGAATCGTTTAGGTTCCATCCTGCTGTTTCTAATGCCTGATCTATTATTTCTTTGCGAGTATTTGCTTCGTTGCGAGACATTAACTGAACATGGAAGGATTTCCAGATAAAATAATAACCAATCGCTATGAAGACAGGAGAAATTCTCAGTTTTGGAGAGTAGAGCAACTATACCGAGTCCAAAACGATTGGATAATTTATTTTGTACAGTTTTCTAGCGCTGTTGCGCCATATCCCGGATTAAAGACAAGCGATTGCTGAGGTAATCACTCAAGATATGCATTTCTTCATGATTGAGAGCTTGCTGAAGTTCCAGTTGCTTCAGTAGCCAGTCCACTAAGCTCGTATCATCCAGCTTCAGTAGAAAATTAGCCTGAGTCTTTTCAATTAAAGACCATAACTGACGCAGCATTGTAGGAGTCATACAATATCCTCTTTGGGTAAAGACCCTTACTGGGCAGGTGAACGTACAAATTTTGGTCGGGAAGCCACCGGGGGATTCTGTTAGATCACAGCTCCTGCCAAGAAAATCTTAAGACTTAATTAAGATTTTCTGTGTTTCCTATATATAATACCCGATTTAACTTAAGAATTACTTAATAATTGCTTGATCTTTCTCACAATAACCCACATTTTGGTGTATCTGATGGGGGATGACACAAGAAGATACAATAGTTAGCAGCAGCTTAACAAACTCCCTGAAGAAGGGATCTGGGCTCACATAGCAGTGATATGTACCTTCATTTTCCCCACACCCCACACCCCACACCCTACACCCACTCTCCTTTCTAGCCTTGTTGTCACCCCTTGAGGGAGTAGAGATATGGGGGGATTCAGACATCAAGCCCTATATGGCATTGTCAAGACGGCAGGGTATCAAAATTCCTATCATATGAACTGCAAGCGATCGCTTTTGATTGCAGTACCCTTAGAAGATTCGTGATGGCAAACTTTCCCGTGGACGCCCAATCTGATGACCAACAAAGCTTACCAACTTCTTCTTCAGTCACTTCCTTTGATCGTATGATGATGCAGCGGTGCATCCAACTTGCCCGCCGAGCAGAAGGACGCACAACTCCTAATCCCCTAGTAGGTGCTGTAATTGTTCAGAATGAGAAGATTATTGGGGAAGGGTTTCATCCAGCTGCAGGTCAACCCCATGCGGAAGTTTTTGCTCTGCGGGAGGCTGGGGAACACTCAAGAGGAGCTACTATCTATGTTAATCTCGAACCTTGCAATCACTACGGAAAAACACCGCCCTGTTCAGAAGCTTTAGTCAAAGCAGGAGTAGCGAAGGTAGTGGTAGGTATGGTTGACCCCAATCCCAAGGTATCAGGCAGCGGGATTGATCGCTTAAGAACAGCAGGAATTGAAGTTGTAGTAGGTGTGGAAGAAGCAGCTTGTCGCCAGCTCAATGAAGCCTTTATTCATCGCATTCTCTACCAACGTCCTCTGGGAATTTTGAAGTATGCCATGACCCTTGACGGCAAAATTGCTGCTACTAGTGGTCATAGTAAATGGGTAACCTCTCAACAGTCACGGACTTATGTACATCAACTTCGCTCTGCTTGCGATGCTGTGATTGTCGGCAGTAATACGGTATTGGCGGATAACCCTTACTTAACTAGTCACAATCCCAATTCCCATAATCCCTTGCGGGTGATTATGAGTCACACCCTCAACCTACCGATGGATGCCAATCTTTGGCAAACAGATCAAGCTCCCACTTTGGTTTTAACAGAAGCAGGAGCCAATCCGGATTTACAGCAATGGTTAAAGAAAAAGGGAGTGGAGGTGGTGGAGTTGACGCTCCTGACACCGAGTCAGGTAATGGCATATTTGTATGATCGACAACTTTCGAGCGTTTTATGGGAATGCGGTGGAACCTTGGCAGCCAGCGCTATCACTGATGGCACAGTGCAGAAAGTCATAGCGTTCATTGCTCCAAAAATTGTCGGCGGTAAGTTGGCTCCTTCTCCAGTAGGAGATTTGGGGTTAGCAACTATGACAAATGCCTTGAAGTTAGAAAGAGTTACTTGGCGTCAGCTAGGGTCAGATTATGTGGTGGAGGGTTATTTGCCTGTTAGAGATTAGTTGTTAGTTATTGGTTTTTTTGACCAGTAAGACATAACAAAATAAAAAAATGCTCGAAGTAGTAGTTTGGCTCCTGCTAGTCGGCAATCTTGGCTGGCAGGCAGTAGTTGTCAGTAGATGGCTGCGCTGGCAGCAGGTGATTAGTAGTCAGCAAGAGCAGGAGGAGGAAGAAATTTTGACCCGTTTCCAGTCAAAGGAAGATTCAGCATCGACAAAGTTGCCAAAACCAGGTAGATTTAAATCCCCAGATAGTTCTCATCAAGAATCTACAGACCAGCAGCTGGTTGGCTGGGAATTTAAGATTGTGCGGGCTAGTCGTGATCTATTTCACGACCCAGCTATATTTAGACAATTATGTGAAGAAGAAGCAAGTGCAGGTTGGATTCTGCTAGAAAAACTTGATAATCGGCGGGTAAGATTTAAAAGATTGATTGCGTTAAGAGATTTTATGGATGGGCAACAGCTGGACTATGATCCCTACCGCAGTCATTATGGTACTTCATTAACGCCCCTACATTGGCTGGGTGCGATTGCAACTGTGTCGGTAGTCTTATTACCCTTATATTTGGGCTATAGTTTGATCTCAACGAGGCTCAAACCACCACAGCCGAATTTACCAGAGTCTACCTATGAGGAAATTCCCCCCCAAGATTTTCCTCCAGTACAGGAAGATGAGGAATGAGGGAGATGGGGGAGCTGAGGGAGATGAGGAGGGAAGGAAGATACTAATTCCCATCTCAACAAACAACAAACAACAATTCCCATTAAAATTTTGGTAAATTGACCACCATTGACCCTGACTATCCCTCAATGCAAGAAAAAACTAAGTTGATCAGCAAAATCATTGCCAGTGCAATAGTGTTTTTGGCTCTAGCTCCCCAAGGTAAGCACATTGCCCAAGAGGAACCACCTAGGCTGTTTCTACTAGATACTAAATGTATTAACACAGGAATGGGTAACTGGGATAAACATACTGAAGATGTTTCTGTAGGCAGAGCGGTTTACACTTCCAAGCTATATATGGGATCAGGTGATAGCTTTGCGTCAATGACCTGTAAGATCAAGCCTGATGATCCGCAGATAAACTATCAAACACTACAACTTGCCTTTGGCATGCGTGATAATGACCAGGATAGTCCTGAGGTTGAGGTGAATGTTTATATAGATGGGGAAAAAGCTGAAGATCATTCTTGGACAGTGTCTTCAGGAAAAGGAGTATCTGTCCTAATTCCCATCCCTGATGCCGAAAATATTTCCCTGGAAACTGTTTGTAGGGGAAAATCACGACGATATTGCGATCGCATTTATTTCTGGGAAGCTTCACTAGAGATAGTTATACCATCTCCACCAGAAGAGAGCTAGAGCGTCGGTTCTAGATTTAATTTGATAGCAATTTCAGGGTGTATTGCATCGGGCGTATTGCATACGCCCCTACAAATTCAACAACTAGTCATACTAAATCCGGTTTCCATACCCCCCTAATACTCTATGCAGCATTTAACCTTGGGTTTTCATAGCCGGATTTAATATAAGTGTGTTTTCATAACCGGATTTATATCATACCAAATCCGCCTTTCAAACACCCGGTTTCGCTTAAGCCTTCTTTTTCTTCTGCCCTGGAGCCTTATCCTCAAAATAACTGGGGTATCTAAACCGGATTTGGTATCATCTGCTTTTTTGGGTACATAGGGCAAATGCAGGACCATTTGGATGATCCAACTGGTCAAAATTTATTTGTATATCAGTAAATCCAAACTCCTTTAAGGCTTTAATGATACTGTCTCGTGTTAACCATTTACTAACTGGTTGAGAACCACCGCAAAAACCTGACCAAGTTAAGGCATCTTTATAGGATTGTATAGAGTATTCATAAGAAACTCCATTATATACAAATGAGCTAATCGGACTAAATTTATGTCTCAGTTCCTCTCTGTTGATGATTATTTCTTTGTCATAGTAATGAGTCCAGATAAATAATCTGTCGCAAACTCTTGAAATTAATTCTAAGAGTTTAATGGGATCTTTCATATGATACAAAACACCGCTAGCAAAAACAATGTCATATTTTGAGTTGGCATTTTCCAGAAAAGATACAAAATCACCCAATTTAAACTCTACTCGATCAAGTTTAAAAATTTCTTTGATACATAAGCATTTTAAAAAGGCGCGTGTATTGGCTTCTATAGATACAATTTTCTTAGCACCTCTGGTTTGAAACATATACGAATGTCCTCCCTCAAGAGGACCTAGTTCTAGTATTTCCCAATCAGTGAAACCACCAAAAGTTTCTTCTGCCCAGACAATTCGATTATCTTCAAATAATTTAGCTGTACCTGGCTGTGTATCCAAGGCACAGTTATCAGGAAGTTTTGATGACCATTCCCCCTGGAATATATCAAGTACATTTTGATTGTTTGGTTCTGCTAACACATATGCATCTAAAATTTCCATTCCTACAATTTTCCCAGTAAAACTATTGTATTAATTTCGTTATAATCTCAAATATTCATCAATTTTGTCAAGATTGTACTTGGGATAGATAAAATTGTAACGTTGCCGCATCCCAGAAGCATCTATCAAAATCTGACAATTAAATTCAATGACTCGACACCCTTGATAAAAACTTGAACAATCTGCTGAATTTCCGCCTCTGCCAAAAATCTATTCTTACATTAAATTGACACAAACCTCATTAACAACTTGAATACTGACAACTACCTCTTACTTTTCAATCAGGGAACTAGTAATCAGTTGCTTCTTTGTTCCAGTTTCTGTTTCTAAAGGGGTTGAAGTTCTGGTATTGCTTCGACCAATTTATTTCCTAGAGCGTCGGTCCAGTAGAAGTGGTTGACAAAGCCAAGAAAATGTGAGTGGTGTGAAAATCTGGCTCGAAATCTAGGTGGTATTCTGTTGAGTGGTTGTGGGCATTCTGGCTAAAAGATGAAGATTATGGACAACAGCCATACCTAGTAAATCTTTCTTTTGTTCTTACGCCAACTCAAAGAGAGGCTACGCCCATTTGCCTTCGCCATGCCGAAGCGCCTTCGCTTCTCAGGAGTTAGAGTAGGTTTTACGTCACCCAAAGAGTACAGCATAATATGGGCATAAGTCCAATGAGCTGATTAGTCGAGCCACTCTTCGTGTAATATTTATCCTCTTTTTTGCCGATGCGTCCCCTTTTCTGGAATCCTCCGATTGCTCTTTCCCCATCTGAACAAAAAGTAGCTAAAAGAATAAGAAAAGCTAAACTATTTCTAATTTTAAGGGAGATTCGTCATCAATTATTTGATGAGCAATTTCAAACTCAACTAGCAACTATATTCAAAGATAGTACAGTGGGAAAATGCCCAGTACCACCAGCACAACTAGCTTTAGCTATCATTTTACAAGCTTATATGGGAGTGTCTGATGATGAAGTAATAGAAGCTCTCAACATGGACAGAAGATGGCAATTAGTGTTAGATTGCTTAGACTGTGAAAAAGCACCTTTTGGTAAAGGGACTCTGGTGAGGTTTCGTGCAGCTTTAATTGCTGGTGAAGGAGATCGCCGTTTAGTAGAACGCACCATAGAAATGGTAGAAAAAAGAGGGAGATTTAGTGCGCGAACTTTACGGGCAGCACTCGATTCAAGTCCTTTGTGGGGTGCAGCAAAAGTTGAAGATACTTACAACCTCTTAGGTCACGCCTTACGAAAAGCCTTAGAAGTAATTGCCCATCAACAGGGGAAAAATTTAGATATCATTGCTTCACAATCAGGAGCTTCTCTCATAGCAGGGTCAAGTCTAAAAGCTGCATTAGATTTGGATTGGGACGATCCACATGCAAGAACACAAGCTTTAATAACCATTCTCCAAACCCTCAATCAAGTTGAATCGTGGGTCGAACAAGAAGCTAGTTTAGATGAGCAAACCCTCAAGGATGTCAACCAACATCTGGGAGTAGCTAGAACCGTGGAAACACAAGATGTGGAGGTGACAGATAACAGCGACCCAAAGCTCCGTAAAGGTGTTGCCAAAAATCGGCGCATCTCCATTGAAGACGAACACATGCGTCATGGTCGTAAAAGTAGTAGCAAGAGGTTTGATGGCTACAAACGTCATATTCTTAAAGATTTGGACTCTGGTTTAGTAAGAGCAGTAGGAGTCACTCCTGCTAATGTTCCCGAAGCTAACGTCACTCCAGCAATTGCGGAGGACTTAAAAGTTCAACAAATAAGATTGACAGAATTACATATAGACCGAGGATATCTCAATAGTCATTTTGTCAAAGAACGTGATGAAAACCTGACTATTATTTGTCAAGCTTGGCGAGTTCGTAACGGTAAAGGTTTTGAGAAAACAGCATTTGTTCTTGACTGGGAAAAACAACTAATTAGCTGTCCCAATGGAGTTAGCATTCCCTTTCAGGAAGGGAAAGTAGTCCAGTTTCCTCGTGACACATGTCAGATGTGTCCCAAACGTTCCTTATGTACAACTAACATTAAAGGTCGCACAGTTTCGATTCATCCAGATGAATCTCTATTGCAGGAATTACGGCAATACCAAACCTCCCAATCTGGTCGAGCCAAACTACGAGAGAGAATCACTGTTGAACATAGCCTTGCCCACATTGGCCAATGGCAAGGTACTCGCGCTCGTTATTTAGGAATTCGTAAGAACTTGTTTGATTTACGACGTATGGCCGTTGTCCATAATCTTCATCTTTTAGCCAGAATGCCCACAATAACTCAACAGAATACCGCCTAGATTTCGAGCCAGATTTTCACACCACCCACATTTTCTTGGCTTTGTCAACCACTTCTACTGGACCGACACTCTAGATTATTTATATCTTTTAAGAAACACATTTTGAAACCCTTACGCAGCAATGATTTGGGATTTTCAAGAAAAATGTGTTTCTTCCATCTGTTGCGGATGCGTCGCGTCAGTTGGGGGGCTCCTAAGAAATCGTCTCCACCAGCGAGGAGTTAGCCAGTAAACAGATTATCTCAATCAATTTACGCCATCTTACCTAGTACAGTAGGGGCCAGTCCTGAAAGATAACGACGCTCACCTTTCAAGTAGAGCCAAGTGGGGAGTTGCTGCACGTAATCACGAGGCCCTTCAAATGCAATGCTTCCCTCATTAAGAGCTTGCTCCAAGCTGTTATATCCCATTAATACGTGGGTCAAAGCACTGAGGTCGGCATCAATAATAACATCCACCTCAAAACCAGGGTCTTTGAGGCAAACATCGACACGTTCTTGCTCAATCACCATCCAGTAACTTCGTTCTTTGCGCTTTCCCTTAGTTAATCCTCGTAGATCAAACTGCAAGACAATTTTAGTTGGCGGCACGGCATTGAGATTGATGCCACGACGCATACCCCACATTAATAACTGATCATCTAATTGGTCGGGGGAAATACGCTCACAGGTCCAGTGAGTTGCCCAGGTTCCCATTTGTTCAATCAAAGGACGGAGTGCTTCTCCCGCAGGGGTCAACAAGTAGATCGAGCCTTGCCCTGAGGTCTTTTCCTTGCGGGTAATAATCCCAGCTGTCTCCAATTCCTTGAGGCGCTTTATCAGCAGAGCTCGCGACATAAGCGGCACCCCATAACTAATTTCGTTGAAGTGGCAACTGCCGGACATTAGTTCCCGCAGGACTAAGGGAGTCCACCGCTCACAGACAATTTCAGCAGCTCTTGCAATTGGGCAATATTGCCCGTATCCCTTTCCCATGGCGAATATTTCAATCTGTAACGACGAGTTCAGATTGTGATCTTGTATCACACAGATTCATAAACCAGAATAAACTCATCAACTTTACGTTTCAAGGAGTCCCCCCAAAATGCTTGAACTGATGAATAAACCCACCTACCAACAGCAAGCTTCTGACTGGGCAATCTTAGCTCAAAGGTTAGGACAGCAGTTTGCCCCGGTTGAGCAGGCTGCCGATGTCTCTGACGACTTTGTTGCCGAAAATTTTGCTGTATTACGACAATCTGGACTATCTGCCATGAGTGTTCCTACAGAATTCGGTGGCGGCGGAGCAAGCTATACCGAAGTATGTAATGTTTTACGAATTTTAGGTTTTCATTGCAGCTCAACGGCCCTAGCTTTCTCGATGCATACCCATCAGGTCATGGTACCTACCTGGAAATGGCAGCATAAGAATGCACCTGTGGAAGGTTTACTCAGACGCATTGCCCATGAACAAATCATTCTTCTGAGCAGTGGTGGTGGCGATTGGCTAGACGGCTCAGGCACCGCCACTCGCACTGAGGGTGGATTTATGATCAATGCGCGTAAAAGATTTGCCAGTGGTGCTCCTGCTGGTGATTTACTCATGACCAGTGCCGTTTACGATGACCCAGAAAATGGGCTGACAGTACTACACTTTGCCCTGCCAATGCAGACCTCTGGTGTATCCATTGAACCAACCTGGCAGGCGATGGGGATGCGAGGTACTGGCTCCCACGACATTGTACTATCCAATGTGTTTGTTGCAGACCAGTCCATCGCCCTGCGTCGTCCTGCTGGAAAGTGGCACCCAGCGTTCCATCTGATCACAATGATTGCGATTCCTCTCGTTTATTCGGTGTATGTGGGTGTTGCAGAAGCGGCAAGAGACCTTGCCATTCAACAGGTGAGTAAAAACTGTGACAATGAACACGTTTGCTATCAGGTTGGTGGTTTGGAGAATGAAATGACTGCTGCCAGAATTGCCTTGCAACACATGATTGCAACTACGATTTCCAGTCAGCCTGGTTTTGACACAACCAATCAGATTATGACTGGACGTGCGTTGGTGGCTAAATCAGTGTTGAATGTAGTCGATATAGCCATGGAAGTGGTCGGAGGTCGTTCTTTCCACAGACCCTTTGGGCTAGAAAAATTATTCCGGGATGCGCAAGGAGTTCGTTTTCATCCGCTCCGAGAAGAAGCTCAGCGTAAGCTTTCAGGACAATTGGCGATGGGGTGCGATCAAACTTTGCTTTAGCTAGGAAAACTGTGATATCCGATGCATGCACTCTCTCCCAGGCTCCTTGCGGAGGAGTGCACTTGTTTGAAGATCGCGCTGCTTTGCGTAATCGTCAATGACGGAATTGTATCTATGGTAGGTGATCGCTATCGTCAATGCAGGTAAGGCTTGCATTCTAAAACACACCACCTAAAAGTAGTAATTAACCGCGATGCCATTTGGTAACACCACCAGCCTGATCAATTAAAGTAATACCTAGGTTTTTTAATTCATCCCGAATACGATCACCCTCAGCAAAGTTTTTCGCTTTCCGCGCCTCAGCACGCTGCTGAATCAAAGACTCAATCTCCGCCTCGGTTAAACCATCAGTAGGTGCCTCAACTACTGCCTCTGGCTGAGCTTCCAAACCCAGCACCTGTGCTAGTTCCACTAAAGTGCGCCACTTTTGTTCTAATTTTTGGGAAGGTACTTCGGTTTGTCCCTGATGTACCAAAATATTACCCTCCCGTTGCAATTCCTTAGCTACTTCAAACAAAACTGCTAAACCACCAGCAAAGTTGAAGTCATCATCCGCTGCCTCCTGAAAGCGTTGCGCGATGGGAGTAGAGATAAGGGATTTGTTACCATCTTCCCATTCCAACTGTTTGCCGTACTGATGAGCAAACAGCAACCCTTCCTTGAGCGTTTGCCAACCATTAGTAGCAGCTGCGATCGCTTCATCACTAAAATCAAGAGGTTTGCGGTATTGTACTTGTAGGATAAATAACCGTATTGCCATTGGGTCTGCTGGAGGTTCTAGCAGGTCACGAATGGTGGTAAAGTTGCCCAAAGACTTGGCCATTTTCTCTCCACCCACCTTAACCATGCCATTATGCAACCAGTAACGAGCCATAGGTTTGCCAGTTACTGCCTCGGATTGGGCAATTTCATTCTCGTGGTGGGGAAAAATTAAGTCAGAGCCACCAGTATGAAGATCAATCGTTTCTCCTAGATTGTCTCGCACCATCGCCGAGCATTCAATATGCCAGCCAGGACGTCCCTTACCCCAAGGGGACTCCCAAGCAGGTTCCCCTGGCTTAGAAGCTTTCCACAAAGCAAAATCAAACGGATCTTTCTTCTTTGCTGCCTCTGACTCTTCTACTGTTACCCTACCACTGGCTCCTACTTGCAAGTCCTCTAATTTCCTGCCAGAGAGCTTGCCATATTCAGAAAATTGGCGCACTTTATAGTAAACATCTCCCTGAGCTGGGTAAGCATAACCTTTTTGCTCAAGCTCGTATACCAGTCGCTTAATTCCATCCAGGGTATGAGTAGCACGGGGATAGGCATCTGCTGGCTGGACATTGAGGCGCTCCATATCTTCAAAATATGCCTGGATAAAGCGCTCTGAAACCTCCTCCATTGTTATCCCTTCTTGCCTTGCCCGATTGAGAATCTTATCGTCAATATCAGTAAAATTTTGCACATATTTCACTTGATAACCCCGCCATTGCAGATAGCGGCGAACCGTATCCCAAACTATGCAAGTTCTAGCATGACCCAAATGGCAATAGTCATACGCCGTGATGCCGCAGCAATACATCCGTACTTGACCAGTTTCTAGTGGTTCAAAAGCTTCCTTGCGGCGAGTCAGGGTATTATAGAGGGTTAGGGTCATAACACAGTAATAGTTAAAACAGCAGTGGACACTTAAGCAATAATAAGGACAGTTCTAGATGTTTCAGACAAAAACTAAATGTTGCTACTAATAGCACAATAACCCTATCCTGATATATTCTGAATTTTTCGACAGCTCTGTTATGAAATCAGCAACAACTCAGCCTGCTCCAGCTCAATCAATGGATGCTCCTAAGCACGGTTTGCCAGTCACCATCATCACTGGTTTTCTCGGTAGCGGCAAAACTACTCTCCTCAACCATATCTTAAGTAACCAAGAAGGAATCAAGACTGCTGTACTCGTCAATGAGTTTGGTGAAATTGGCATTGACAATGAGCTGATTGTCACCACCGAAGATGACATGGTGGAACTAAATAACGGTTGTATCTGCTGTACGATTAACAATGATTTGGTCGAGGCAATCTACAAGGTTCTCGAACGGCAAGACAATGTGGATTATCTAGTGGTGGAAACCACAGGTTTGGCTGATCCACTGCCAGTAGCTCTGACTTTCCTCGGTACAGAACTACGAGATATGACTCGCCTGGACTCTATCATCACTATGGTAGATTGCGAGAATTTCAGTCTGGATTTGTTTAACAGTGAAGCAGCAAATAGCCAGATTGCCTACGGCGATATTATTGTACTCAATAAGACTGACCTGGTAGATGAAGCTGATGTAAATTCACTCGAAGCTAGGATTAGGCAGCTCAAAGCAGGTTCCAGGATTCTTCGTACTACCCAAGCCAAAGTGCCACTGCCTTTAATTCTTAGTGTTGGCTTATTTGAGTCGAACAAGTATTTTGAAGCAGAGTCATCAGATCATGAGCATGACCATCATAACCATGATCACGACCACGACCACGAGCATCATGCTCATGACCATCATAAACATGATCACAACCACGACCACGAGCATCATGCTCATGATCATCATAAACATGATCACTCTCATCACTCCCATCACCTGGAAAATGACGGGTTTACTTCCATTTCTTTTGAGAGTGATAAGCCCCTGGCAATCAGAAAGTTTCAGTATTTCCTAGACAATCAGCTACCCTCCAATGTTTTCCGAGCTAAGGGGATTATCAAGTTTGATGAGAGTCCCCTGCGTCATATCTTCCATCTCAGCGGTAAGCGATTCTCTATTGAGGATGATGAATGGAAAGGTGAACCGAAAACTCAACTGGTACTGATTGGTCAGGATTTAGATCACGATAAGTTGCGGGAGCAATTGCAAAATTGTGTCTGTATGCCTTCCACTAATTGAGGTAAAAGCTTCAGTAATTAAGCACATCCCACGACTAAAGTACGTGGGATTGCACTTCGTGCCGCTTTGCTAACGCGTCATTAGTCAAATGTCATTTGTCCTTTGTACTAATGACACTTGACGCTTGATTAATGACTTTAGCGGCGGGGCGACTTTCCTCCAACCCTTTTAAGGAGTTGGCTTCCCCGTCGCTTTTTGTGATCGCATTGGTTAGGTTGGGAACCGATCGCAAAAAATACTTGACCATTCATTCCAAGATAAGTTATCTTAAAAATCAAGGTACATCAAGCAACCCCTTTTTTTGTTTTATATTTGGAATAATCGTTCAAGAAAGGAGATTTTAGCTATGACTCTCACCAGTGCACTCGCTCAATTCAAAGAACAGTTTGGTCAAAACCAACCTGAAACCGTAAAAACTACAATGGCAAAGGCAATCCAAGACCTGATAGACACAGGTATTACTGATCAAACTCTCAAGTCGGGAGAGCAAATGCCTCCTATCAGCCTACCCAACGCCACAGGTCAAATGGTAAATGTCAACCAGTTTCTGGAATCTGGTCCAGTGGTGGTTTCATTCTATCGTGGTGGCTGGTGTCCCTATTGCAACCTAGAGTTAAAGGCACTCCAAGACAAATTACCTGAAATCCAGGCTTTGGGAGCGAGCTTGGTGACTATTTCTCCCCAAACCCCCGATCAATCCCTCTCCACCGCCGAGAAAAATGCCTTGGAATTTGAGGTGCTCAGTGATGTAGGTAACCAGGTAGCACATGCTTTTGGTCTAGTGTTTACATTGCCAGAATCACTACGCCCCCTCTACGCCCAGTTTGGCATCGATCTCCCTGTTTATAACGGTGACAACACCTTTGAGTTACCGATTCCAGCCACCTATGTCATTGCCCCCGATGGAACAATCGCCTTGGCATTTGCTGATCCAGATTATACCCAGCGCCTTGAACCGATAGAAATTATTGCCGCCCTCGAACAGTTAAGTAGTTAGTTGTTCTACAACGGTGAAGTGATAGAACGTCTTCAGGCACTTGGCTTAGCTCCAGTAGCATTGCAAATGCACAGCTCCAGGGGTAGAAGATTCCTTCTTATTGCTCCCTGCTCCCCTTCTCCATCCCAAACGCTACCGAATATTCAATGCTCTTTTCTTAAGGGATTCCTGCACCATGATTGATCTGTATACATTTACCACACCTAATGGTCGCAAACCTGCGATCGCTTTGGAAGAAATGGGTTTGCCCTACACTGTTCACAAGGTAGATATTTCTAAGGGTGAGCAGTTTACACCAGAGTTTGTGGCTCTCAATCCCAACAGCAAAATTCCGGTCATTACCGATCAAGAAACAAGCTTAAGTATCTTTGAGTCAGGGGCAATTTTAATTTACCTTGCTGAAAAAACAGGCCAACTACTACCCATAGAACCTGCTCAACGCTTCAATGTGTTGCAATGGTTGATGTTCCAAATGGCCAGTGTGGGACCGATGTTTGGGCAGTTAGGGCACTTTCGCAATGCGGCTCCGGAACCGATTCCCTACGCAATTACCCGCTATGAAAAGGAAACCTTGCGCCTGTTTTCCGTACTAGATGACCAACTAGCAGAGCAGGAATTTATAGCAGGGAAATATTCCATTGCCGATATTGCCATTTATCCTTGGGTGATGGCTTATCCTTATCTACAGGTAACCCTGGATGAACACCCTCACCTAAAGCGGTGGACACAAACTCTGCAAGCCCGTCCAGCAATCCAAGCAGGGATGGCAATATTGAGTGAGACAAATTAATGTTATTGGTCATTAGTCATTGGTCATTAGTACAAAGGACAAATGACTAATAACATAAAAGCGGTAGCGACTTCTCGTAGAGTAGGACGCTTGCATCCCACGACTTGCATTACGTGGGATGAGCTTAAAGTAATTTGTAGCTGGAGCAATGGCAAGACATAAAGAGTTTGATCGACAGGTAGTTTTGGAAAAGGCAATGGAGACTTTTTGGCAATATGGCTATGAGGGAACATCCATCCAAACTTTACTCCAGGCTATGGGAATCAATCGGGGTAGTCTATATGACACGTTTGGTGATAAGCGATCGCTCTTTCTCGAAGCTATTGCCCATTACGAGGTGAAAATAGTGCAGGAAGCGATCGCTAAGCTCGAAGCTCCTGATGCTGGTAAAGCTGCGATTATTGAGCACTTTCAAGGACTCGTAGACCGCCTAGCTAGCGATCGCGCTCGGTGGGGCTGCTTCATGACCAACGTAGCTGTAGAATTGTGCAACCACGATACTGAAGCAGCCAATCGGATTCGCCAGAGTCTTCAACGGATTGAACAGGCTTTTCGTCACGCGCTACAAAATGCCCAAATTCAAGGGGATATTGCCTCTGATGCTGATATTGCAGCTCTGGCTTGTTTCCTCACTTGTATGATTCAAGGCTTACGGGTAATGATAAAAGTCGCTCCTGATCGCCAAGCACTCAACCAGATTATCAACAGCACATTATCAGTTTTAGAGGCGACGTGACATACCCTCCTTTGGTTTGTTATTAGCTACATATTTTTGGTACAAACAACAAACAACCAAAAACCAACAACTAAATCATGCTTCAATTCCCGAAAAACCTTCCTGATTGGAACCTTCTAGCTAAGCGTTCCCTGGCAGGTGAGCGGCTGACAAGAGAGGAAGCCCTAGCCGTACTACGTGCTCCCGATGTCTTCCTGCTAGAGCAACTAGCTGCTGCCTACCGAGTACGCCATCACTATTGGGAAAATCGGGTGCGGCTCCACTTCCTCCTCAATGCTCAAAGCGGTTTGTGTCCAGAAGACTGTAATTACTGCTCCCAGTCGAAAATCTCGACAGCAGAAATTACTAAGTACCCCCTACTAGCCAAGGAAAAAATTCTCAGCGCTGCCGAGCGAGCTCAAAAATTAAAGGCAGGAACCTTCTGCTTTGTTATCTCTGGGCGCTCTCCCAACGAATTCATCTTCACCAAGGTTCTAGAAGCAGTGCGGGAGATAAAAGCAAAATACGAACTTAAAGTCTGTGCTTGCCTAGGACTATTGAGTGAAGAGCAGACACACCGCTTAGCAGAAGCAGGAGTAGACAGAGTAAATCACAATCTCAACACCTCAGAAAACTACCACCCCCAAATCTGCACTACTCATACTTTCAATGACCGGGTGGCTACAATCAAAAATGTGCAAGCTGCAGGTATTACTACTTGCTGTGGAGGCATCTTGGGTATGGGAGAATCAGACGAGGATGTTATTGACCTAGCGTTTGCTCTGCGGGAGTTAGAAGTAACCAGTGTCCCGCTCAACTTTCTCATTCCTATTCCTGGCACTCCCTTAGCCGAAGTGCGAGAATTGAATCCCCGTCATTGCCTACGTATGCTCTGCCTTTTTCGTTTCTTGCTCCCAGCGCAGGAAATCCGAATTGCTGGAGGTAGGGAAGTACATCTCCAGTCCCTTCAACCCCTCGGACTCTATCCAGCAAATTCCATCTTCATCGGTGACTATTTAACTACACCAGGTCAAGCTGCATACAGAGATTTCAAGATGATCCAGGATGCTGGGTTTGTATTAGAGACAGCTGATGGTTCTCCATTTGAAAAGGTTTCCGAGTGCTTGTCACCCCTTGAACACAGCAAGTCTTACCAATGCAGCAATTAAGCAATGTGGGCGGTTATACCCCCTCTTAATTTCCCAACAACATATTGTATAACTTCTATCTGCTGGCAACTAAAGCTGCTATACTGCAGACAGAGAAAGGAATTGAGTAGTGTGAATAAGCAAGAATTAGTTACCACAATCTCCAAGTTGACCGGAATCACCCAAAAAACAGTCAACGCCATTGTTACTGTTACCCTAGAGGAAATTACAGAAGCAGTAGCAGAAGGAGAGAAAGTTGTACTGGTTGGTTTTGGTAGCTTTGAGCGAAAGAATCGCAGTGCGAGGGAAGGACGTAATCCCAAAACTGGCGAAGTGATGGAAATTCCAGCGCGGCAGGTACCTGCATTTAGTGCTGGTAAGTTGTTTAAGGATGCTGTTGCTGCTGGTAAATTTCCAGAAGAGAACAGAGTTGATTACCACAAACGTCTCCATCAATCTTGAGCTAGAGCGGATTTCAATATTGCTCAAGTTTGCATTTTAAATAACAAGACAGGAGACAGGAGACAGGAGTCTGGGAGCCAGAATGGGAAGGGATTTCTAGACATCCAAAAAATCAGCTAACCAATTAATTTTCCCTGTCTCCGCGTCTGTTTATTCTTGCCTGACTGGCGATTTCTCAACTATCTTTGCTGAGCTAGTCTAAATTCATCAAATTTCACTACCTCTGATTCTGGCTCCCGCGTATCAAAGCGATAGCTACTAACTGTACTAGTATCAGTGTCCAAGATACTAAAAACAGTGATATCGTTACTGGCAATATAAGGCAGAGGTTGATTATCTGCTCCGAACAGCGGAGATAGGTTGGGTATTACTGGCTCTAAACCATTAGGGTCACCCAGAGCAGTATACTCTTCCCTATAACCTTTTGGTACCGAACGCTGTTTGTTACCGATATAAGCAGCGCCGTAGGTGTTACCAACATTAGAAGATTCCAAAAAGTGTATCCCGCTGGGACTGACAAAACGATTCCACAGATGGGAGTGACCATAGAATACTAATTGTACTTTGGCATCTTCGAGCAAGGGCATCACATCATGAATGATGTAATCTTTAGCTTTGGGGTACTCATAACGCACTGCTTGAATGTTCTCCTGAGCATCCCGTTCAATTAGCTGCACCGGATCAGTATAGGCTGGCACAATATTATCGCCTAGAGAATGGGGTGGATGGTGAAACATCACGACTTTATACTTTGCCTGCTGAAACTCTGAGCTATTTAACTCTGACTTTAGCCAGTTATATTGAAGGCTACCTTGAGCAACTGATTCAAAGATATGTTGTCCATATCCCCACTTATCTGGATTGTTCAAATCTGCTTCCCGCTCTCGATATCTGCTCCTAGCATCAGCTTTTAGACTGGGGGTTCTCCAAATACTGGTGATGTACAAAACAACTAAACGAACATCCCCAAAAGTAACGGCATAATATTTCTTGCCACCAGACTGGCTTTGAGGTAGGGTAAAGAGCTCATTGTAGGTGTCAATATTAAAGGAATTATTTTTCAGCCAAGCTTGCTTTAAGTTGGGGTCATTCTGAGGATTCAATTTTTGGGCATTGTTTTGATAAAATTCTTGGGCAACAGCACGGGGAAAGGGGTCATTGAACTGGTCATTTAAGTTACTTTCGACAGAAAAACGCCCCATTACCTCATGATTACCGATCGCACTAAACAGTGGCGCATGTTGAATCAACTCACCACCAGTGTAAGTCCTTTTGACACTACCTTGCTTTAATTGGTAGTTAGCACGACCTTGAAGAGAGGGAAAGAAGGCACCTCCTCTAGCATCATCAAACCATTCCGAGGCGCGATCAGCAACATTTACTAAGTCACCAGCGAAGAAAACTGCATCAACTTTACCAATAGTTTCAGCCACTTTTTGCAGATTAGCCGCTGTCATCGGCATCAACTGATGATCAGAGGTGAGCAGAATTTTTAGCGGCGTCTGTGGGTTGGGTTGAGCAGCGAGGGTAAACTGATTACTGCTGAGTTGCTCTCCATATTTGGTAACACTTGTTACTCGATAAGGAACTCGCTTACCAGGAGTTAGTTCACTCACCACCGCCTCATGACGCCAAATGTCCCGCATCATCGGTTTTTGGTAAATCTCATTTGTTTGTGTCTGCTTGCCTAGTTTCGATTTTTGGTCTTCACGAGTGCGACTGAGTTTGGTAGTAGTAACAGTAGCCGTTTGCTTGAGTTCCTCTCCGTAGTGAACAGTATGACTAGAACCAACAAACTCTGTAAACCAAACGACTCTTACTGAATTTTCGGTGGGTAATTGCAAAAATGGATCAGTTAGTAGCTGGGTTTTAGGTTTCATCACTAGCTTGTTGATGGAGATTACAACAATGAGGGTAAGGGAAAACAAGAAAAGCAATAAAGCTGCAATCATCAGCGAGCGACGGGTTTTAAGCAATTCAAACCTCAAAATTCTCAGATTAAAATGCAAGCGCTCATTACCGACGGATGATATAGTTCAAGCTAGACGACTGGCGAAGAGCGATCGCGTAACCAAAATGCTACATCATCCTCTTTTCTTAACGGTTCAGTGCTGACATCATCGCCTTCTGACTAACTGTCTGATAAACACCCTTCAAATACTCCATGACAAGGGTATCAGCAGTAGCTAAAGGAATTGTCCCCAAGACATCAATAACGGTGCCGCTGTCTTGGGAGGGTGTAATCACAACCAGGGAAGAATCTAAAGGCTCATTGTATTGCCAAAACTGATGAATGCTGAGAGTAGATTCGTCCCCTGTACTAGCTTCTACTGGACTATTTCCTTTCCCATGCTCGACTTCATTAAGAGGGGATGGAGAACTTGGTAGCAAGTATTGCTTTAGCAGCTCATCCTCGACTTCCTTGCTTCGTAGCTGACGCAACTTATCGAGGATTTGAGCTTTTGTGCGTCCCCGCAACTGGAACAAGACAAAAGGATCTTCACTAAAGCGATCGCCTAATTCATAGTAAACTGCAGCAATATGTTTGCAGGGATTTTTGGGGTCAGGGCAATTGCAGTTGGAATGGACATCAGTTAGGGTAAAAGGAAACAAGCTCAAACCATTGGAGGTAAATACTTTTTCAATATTGTGCGGCATTTCTCCTGCTAACAGTTGAGCTGAATAAATTGCTTCCTCGGCTAAAGTTTCCACAATATAATCCCAGTCTTCATCACTGAAAAGGTCAATGGAAATAGAAAGTTGATAAGGTTCTGGTGCTGTACCTTGAACCTTTGCTACTACTTCTGAAGCTTGAAATTCAATACTGAGAATGTTACCTTCTTTTGCATATCTGCGTCCTCTTTCTAAGCGCTTCTTAAAGCGATAGGAGTTGAGTAAATCATTCCACCGCTGAACCCACCATTCTTGGCTTTCAATCTCGTAGTTAGTCATTTGTCATTGGTTATTTGTTATTGGTCAAAAGTCGCTGGCTTACAGCAAGAAGTTAAATATAGTATTTCTCATTTAGATGAGGTACTTTCGTTCTTAGTTTTTGGGAATGGGGAATAGGAGATGTACCTCACGGACGTGAGAACTGCTATTAGTGATTAACTAAGGGTGAAAAACGAAACTCGAAGCGTATGGCAACAATTGACCAATTAACAATTGAGGGATCATAATAATCCCACAAAATGCAGTGGTCCGTGACCAGTAATTAACTCTAACATCAAAGCAATAAAACCAATCATTGCCAGACGACCATTCCAAACTTCTGCTGCTGTAGTCATACCCCATTCCCAGCGTTCTTGAGGATACATCTTGACTGTCTTGTTTGGACGTACTGCTTCTGAAAACTTGCGATTAGGAGACTCTAAGGCTTCAAGCACCAAAGTCGCTAGGGAATCTATAAAGACAGGATGAGTGTTGAGAGCAGGTACACGTTGGAAGTTCTTGATCCCTGATTCCTCCGCTAGTTCTCGATACTCAATATCAATTTCTTGGAGGGTTTCAATATGTTCAGAGACAAAACTGATGGGAACCACTAACAAATTTTCCACCCCTTGAGCACCCAATTCCCGTAGAGCATCATCAGTGTAAGGTTTGAGCCACTCTACCGGACCAACTCGACTTTGATAAGCTAGGGTGTGGGGGTTTGGGCTGTTGAGGGTTTTCATAATCAAGGCAGTGCAATCCTCAATTTCCTCTTGGTAGGGGTCACCACCTTCTGTGACGTAGCTTAAGGGAACACCATGAGCACTGAAGAAAATGTGAACAGATTCAGGATCTGGAAACTGTTCTAGTTCCTGCTCAATTAACTGCGCCATTGCTTGGAGATAACCGGGCTGTTTATACCAGGAGGGAATAATCGTGTATTCAATTTCGTTTAGTTTCGGATCTTCTTGCCAGAGTTTTTCTAGAATCCGAAAGCTAGAACCACTGGTGCTGATCGAAAACTGGGGATAGAGAGGGAGAATGACTAGTTGCTCAATTTTGTCACGCTTAACCTGATCAACAGCTTCTTCAGTAAAGGGATGCCAGTAACGCATACCCACATAGATACGAGCTTCTTCCCCTTGTCGATGCAAATGTTCTTGGAGAGCTTGAGCTTGGGCTTCCGTGATTTGTAGTAGTGGGGAGCCACCTCCAATTTGTTTGTAGTTTTCTTGAGATGTCTTAGCTCGTCGAGTGGAGATTAACCAAGCAAGAGGTTTCTGTAGCCAAGAAAAGGGCAGACGAATAATTTCGGGGTCAGAAAATAAATTATAGAGAAACGGACGAACGTCCTCCAGTTCCTCTGGCCCACCCAAATTTAATAATAATACCCCAGTACGACCCATAGCGCTCACAAATTTCCAAAATTTTCACATTTGTTACTGATTTTAACAATATATTGTTTTAATAGTTGTAATTTGCATTAAGAAATACAGATCTTTACCAGAGAGTGAGTAGTGGCTACTATCTTAAGGACTTGGAGTTATCAGTATCAATGGCTGTATGATGGGATTTCTGGTGTGGCTGCTCTCAGTGTGGGCGGAGAAGCACGATTCCACCAGCTCCCTTTGCAAGGGTTAAAAATTCACCCAGAAACTAAGGTACTAGATCTATGTTGCGGCAGTGGTCAGGCTACCAAGTTCTTAGTAAATTTTAGCAATAATGTCACTGGCTTAGATGTCTCGCTAGTATCATTGGAACGAGCACGGACTAATGTTCCTCAGGCATCTTATGTGGAAGCACCAGCTGAAGAGATGCCATTTGCAGACAATCAGTTTGATTTAGTGCATACGAGTGTAACACTCCACGAAATGAAACTTTCTCAATTGCAAGCTATTATCAATGAGGTTTACCGAGTGCTCAAGCCAGGAGGCGTGTTTGCTGTGGTGGATTTTCATAAGCCGACTAATTGGCTATTTTGGCCTGGATTAGCCCTATTTTTACAGTTATTTGAGACGGAGACTGCTTGGCAGTTGTTGGAGACTGACTTGATTGAGTTGCTTAAGGATACAGGCTTTAAGGTGTCCAATCACACCCTGCACGCTGGTGGTAGTTTGCAAGTGATTCAGGTGAGTAAGTAAAAACCCTTATCCCCCAGTTACCTCTGCTTGTCTCGACGAAAAATACCTTGAGAGTTAATGATATTCTATAAGACATGGGTTAAACATGATTGAGAGGCACTGAGTCAATGCAAGTTAACGATTTAGGCTTTATTGCCACCATTCTGTTTGTTCTGGTTCCTGCTGTTTTTCTGTTGATTTTGTATATCCAAACAGCTAGCAGCCAGGGTAAACAAGACAGTTAAAATCCGCAGTCAAAAAAAACCAACCCTCGCTCTAAGCAAGGTTGGTTTTTTTGTATCGTTCTTACAGAATATCCTTTCATAAATAACACTTGCATCCCAATCCCTCTTAGGGTGAAGAGGATGAGTTAATTAGTAGTGCGTGTCAAAAGTACAGGACAGTTAGCATACACTCGAACATAGTCCGATAGAGAATTGCCTAGTAATCGATCCAAATCGACTAAAGCCTTGGCAATAGAAGGACGTCTGTCAGGAGAGCCGAGAATTAACAAGTCGATATTTAGTTCTTCTGCCAACCGACAAATTTCTACCCCAGCCTGACCAACACTATTGTGGCAGCTGCAAGCAACACCTTGCTGTTTAGCTTTCTCTGCTGCCTCTGCTAGAACTGGATCTTCTTCGGCGCTGCCGGATTTGCGTCGATCAGGATTAATGTGCACTAGATATAATTTACCCCCTGAGATATCTCGCACAAGGGACAGTGCTAAATCCAAGGACTGCTGAGCCGGTTGAGACTTATTTATTGCTACCATGACACGCCTAACTTGTTTGATGTAGGTGTCATCTTTCACCAACAACATGGAGCGGTTGGACAATTGAAAAACATATTGGCTAACAGAGTTTCGCAAAATCGATTCTAAACGATTGAGCCCTCGCGAACCCATAATAATTAGGTCAGACTCCTCTTCTTCAGCAACTTGAGGAACCACAACCTTAGGGTCTCCCTGTTTAAGTCTGGGGGTAATTTTGCTTGGTTCAACTTTTAAGGATTTGACGGCAGTGGCAAGAATTTTACCTCCCTCTTCCAACTTGGCTGACATATTTTCAGCGGTAATTTGGGGCGGTACAACGTGCAAAACTGTAACCGATGCCCGTTTCAGGGAAGGAATTTCCGTCAACATATTGAACATCTCTTCACACAGACCTCGACCTGCTACGGACACCAAAATTTTTTCAATCATAGAAGTTACTCTTGCAATAGTTATTATTAGCCTTCCAAGAGTAAGGATACCTTCTGATGTGACTAGAAAAATTTGACAATTTATTAACCCAATGGATAACTTGCTTCTGGACAAGAAATACGCTCAAATTAGGTAGTAGTCAAAAATATTTGTATTAATTGAAAATTCGTGAGTACCCTGACTCTCCCTTCGATATTACTGATCACACTGCTAATGGTAGTCGGTTTATTGTTCTTTATCCGAGCCTCTGTTAAAGACCGAACAGAGCAAGTACAGCTGATTGCTCAAGAACCAGAAGAGTCACTTGTAACTAGGTTGCAGCAGTATTTTGACCAGAGAGCCTACCAGATTACAGCAGTTGATGCCACTACTAATCAAGTTACATTTCAAGGGTTTGTTCGACCTAGTTGGTTTCTAGCAATCTTTTTAACAACACTGGCTGCGTGTAGTATATTTTGTTTTTCGCTGGTTTTCTCATCGCTTTACCCTAATTTGACCAACATTTTTTTGGGGCTAGTTCTGTTAGCACCAGCAGCAGGAGTTTTTTATTGGCAAAAAGCGGGACGTAACGAGCAGGTTTTGCTCAAAGTAGAGCCGTTTACTTCTCAAGAAACTACGACTTACAGTTTGATTACTGTTATAGCTCACCGCGACGAGCTTGCTCAGTTGCAACAGACTCTAAAGCTCAAATCTTCCTCTGAAATTAAAAATTAAAAAAACAAAAGTCATTAGTCATTGGTCATTAGTCATTGGTCATTAGTCTGACTAATAACATAGACGCGCTAGTAGTTTCTCGTAGAGTAGGACGCTTGCATCCCATGACTTCCATTACGTGGGATGAGCTTAACTGTTCTCTCCCTTTAAAACCAAAGACCATCCTAAACGAGTTGGCTGCTCATAAATTCGTTTGAGCGTATTGATATCCCTGGCAGAGATTTGGGGTGGATTGCGGACTTTGGAGAAGTAAAGAGCATCGGTTTCTAAAGGACTGTGACCCCAAATACCTAAAGCATGACCCAGTTCGTGGCGAGCTGTAGCCGTCGTTTGTTCGATTATCTGGTCAGGACTCAGTAAAATAGTAAATTTGTGGGACAAGATTGGATGAGGTGGATCTAATGCTTCGCGTAAGTAAAATTTATAGCTAGCTTCAGCAGAGCGAGCACGAGGTAGATCAAATCTGCCAGTTTCCCTATTAAGGACTGGTTTTAGAGGAGGACTTGAGCGCAAAATAGAGATATCTGCATCTTCTACTTGGGTAACTAGCTTCAAAGGTAGATAGATACTCCAATCCTCGACAGCTGTTAAAACATCATCAACCCAGTCTTGGAAACGCTTGGCACTAGCAGAAGCTTCTGGTGGTTCTGTTGGTCTCTCTAGGTAGACTTTAACCGGAAACTCAGACCAAACCAAATATCCTGCAGGAGTTGGCTTGATCTCAGAAAAATAATCATCAGCACCAGTAGGGTTTTGCCATTGCTCTAGTTTTGTTGGTAGTGAATGAGTCTGAGGATTGGGTAGAACAAGCTGTGATGAGTCTGCTTCTGATACTAGAAACTCATTGGATACAGAGACAATCCTTCCATAGTTGTCTTTCGATGAGAGGATAGAGTTAGGCTTGACAGAGGCAAGCCAAGTAGTTTGGGCGTCCACTTGCTCGAGTTGAGTCAAAACAACTAGCAGACTGACAATAAATGCGATCGCTGACATTATCAAGGGAGGAGTTTTACGCCCCCAATGATATGTTAGGGACTTGCAAATCAAAAAATATCTCATCACTCTATAAAGGCAGTCCCGATGAAAAAATTTCACCACCATGCATGAAAATTAATTTCTCCGCGTCCGGTGTGTCTGCGAGTCCCCGCGTCTATTTTACCCAACCTGCACTCAACACAATCGTCAGACCAATAAAGATAATCGCCAGCGTCCAGGTAACTCGGTTAAGGGCTGTCTCTGCACTCTTCGCGCTGGTAAACAGTTGAGCTTGACCACCAATACCACCAATACCATCTCCTTTAGGACTATGGAGCAGTACCAACACGATTAGACCAATGGCGGACACTGCCCAAATAATTTGTAAGAGTTGATAAATCGTCATAATTGCAGATTGAAAATATAGTTAACAGCAGTAGTCACAGAGAAACTCGCACTGGTGTCCGATTGGCTCGGACATCGAACTCCACAGGTTTAATCATCGAGCGTCCCGTCATCTCTGGAGGCTGAGGCAATTGTAAGATTTCCAGAATTGTAGGGGCAATATCTGCCAAACAACCATCGTTGCGCAAGGCAACTTCTGTACCATGTCCAGGGATTTTTAATTTTTCCCCTTCTACCAGGATAAAAGGTACTGGGTTGGTTGTGTGAGCAGTCCAAGGATTACCTGTTTCATCCCACATATACTCAGCATTACCATGATCAGCAGTAATCAAAGCACTGCCACCAGCTTGATTGATGGATGGGATCAACCTTCCTAGGCATCGGTCTACCACCTCCACTGCTGCTACGCTGGCTTCAAAATTCCCAGTATGCCCCACCATATCAGTGTTAGCATAGTTAATGACTACCAGAGAGTAAATGCCCTTTTCGACTGCTGCGATCGCTACATCTGTAACTTCCTCTGCAGACATAGCTGGTGTTTGGTCGTAGGTAGGAACCATTGGACTGGAAACCAGTTCCCTGTCCTCACCTTCACAGGGTAGTTCTAGACCCCCATTGAAAAAGTAAGTAACGTGAGCATATTTCTCGGTTTCGGCAGTGCGAAATTGCTTTAAGCGGTTTTGGGCAATCACTTCCCCCAGAATATTATTTAAATTCTGAGGCTCAAACGCAACCGATACTGGCAACTTTGGGTCATATTGAGTAAAAGTAACAAAAGCTAGAGGCTGAATCTGCTCCCGTTCAAAACCATCAAATTGGTGATCAACAAAGGCTTGAGTCATCTGCCTAGCTCGATCAGGGCGGAAGTTATAGAAAATGACTCCATCTCCTGACTCTACAGCACCGGGGGCAATCCTGGTGGGTAGGACAAACTCATCGCTAACCTCTTCTTCGTAGGAAGCCTTTAATACCTCAACTGCGGATAAACCCTGTCCTGAACCGTCCTGAGTCATAATCTCATAAGCCTGTTGGATGCGATCCCAGCGTCGGTCTCGATCCATAGCATAGTAGCGACCACTAATGGTAACAATCCGCCCTACGCCAATTTTATCTATGTGATCCTGAATTTTTTGAATCGCATAAATGCCATCAGTGGGCTTGGTATCACGACCATCAGTAATGGCGTGAACACAAACATCGGATATTCCTTGTAACTTAGCAAGCTCCAGTAATCCGAGGAGATGATTCAGGTGAGAATGTACTCCGCCTTCCGAACACAAGCCTACTAAGTGTAGCTTACCGCCGCGACTTTGGATGTCCCGACATACTTGCAGAAGTGCTGCATTCTCTTGAATCGTGCCATCTTCGACAGCATCAGAGATACGAACTAGTTCTTGGGGAACCACACGCCCAGCGCCAAGATTGAGGTGACCCACTTCGGAGTTACCCATTTGACCTGTCGGTAGCCCCACATCCTTGCCAGAAGTCCGAATGATCGTACTTGGGTAGGCAACCCAGAGGCTATCCATTACGGGTGTATTGGCTGCGGCAATGGCGTTTCCATCAATTGCTTCGCGGTAGCCCCAGCCATCCAAGATGACTAGCACCACAGGAGATACAGGTGCTTGCATCATAGTATCGCTCTTCGCTCATACTTTAATTTCACGGCAATCATAGCATTGAGAATTGCTTTTTAGCCTTATTTTCTCAATTTCTTCAGCTACAAGCTCAATCATGTCCTTTGTCTTAACTGAGCCTTGGTCCTTATCGCACTAACACCTAACCCCTAACATCTTCTTCGTTTGTGCTTGTTCAATGCAGGCCATCAGCTTTTGGGCTAAAACCTGAACATGAGGTTCTGCCATCATTGAGACATGAGTGCCAGGAATCCAATAAATCTCTACTGGTTCAGCAGAAAATTGACCCCATCCCCAATCTGAAGAATTCATATTTTCAGGACGAGATTCAGAGGCGATTTTACCTGTTATTTTCTCTATAAAAATCTGACTTTTTGTTTTATTTGAGCTGTTACTAGTGTCAAATTCACTGCGAAACAGAGCAATTTTAGTAGGGTAAATTTCCTTTGGAAAATAAGGACTTTGGAAATTTGTCTTCATCACTCCCAGATAACCACGAAGTTGTTTTATGCCAAATCCAGAAGGAAAAATATTTAATTCTCGGAAGTGCTTGTAGATGTAGTTGAATTGTTCTTCGGGAGTCAGTTGTGCAAGTGCTTCGTAGAATGCCTCAAGATCTTTGCCCCACATGAGATCCTTCCCTAATATAGTACCCAGGAGATCGCTGATGAGAGTCAGCCAAGCAGCATCGCTCAAGCCCTCCATCGGATTTACGTGCTCCTGTTCAGGGATTGGTGCATTAGTATCTAGAATAGCTAAGAGAGCCACCTCCTGTCCCTGTTTTTGTAACTGTTGAGCCATTTCACAAGCGACAGCACCACCGAAAGAATGACCCCCTAAAAAATAGGGACCTTGAGACTGAATTGATTGTATTTCTTGAATGTTGTGGGCAGCTATGTCCTCAATTCGAGTGAAAGGCTCTGATTCTCCATCCAGACCAACAGCTTGTAAACCATAGAATGGTTGGTCTGAACAAAGATAGCGAGCTAAGTTAGAATAGTAAATGACATTGCCTCCACCTCCGGGTACCAAAAATAAAGGTGGCTTGGAACCATGAGGTTGAATAGGTACAAGGGCAGACCAGGAAGAGGAATCTGTTGACTGGAGAATATTGGCAAGTCGTTCGATGGTCGGAGCTTGGAAGAGGGTTGCTAGGGGTAGATTTGTGCCAAACTGCTTTTCAATCTGAGACATCAGCCGGACAGCAATCAGGGAATGACCACCCAATTCAAAGAAGTTGTCATGTCTCCCCACCTGTTTGATTCCCAACACCTCTATCCAGATTTTGGCTAAGGCTTTCTCGGTTGTCGTCTCAGGAGCCACAAACTCCGTTGACAGACTACTGGTATGATCCGGTGCGGGCAATGCCTTGCGATCTACCTTGCCATTGGGTGTCAGTGGCAGTTGTGACAGCATCACATATCCAGAAGGCACCATATAATCTGGCAACCGCTCCTGCAGATACTCCCTCAACTGCGGTATCAGTTGAGTTTCTCTTAGTTCTGGGTTGGAGCTGCAAGGGGTTTTTGTTTCGGCTACTATATATGCGACTAGGCGTTTGTCGCTTGGGTTGTCTTCCCTGGCTACTACTACTGCTTCTTTGACTGTGGGATTTTGATTAAGAACCACTTCGATTTCCCCAGTTTCGATACGGAATCCTCGGATTTTTACTTGGTGGTCTATCCTTCCCAAAAATTCAATATTGCCATCGGGTAGATAACGTACTAAGTCTCCTGTTTTATATAATTTTGTTTCTTTGGAATCAAAGGGGTTGGCAATGAATTTGGCGGCTGTGAGTTCTGGGCGATTGTGGTAGCCTGTTGCTAACCCATCTCCACTGATGTGAAGTTCTCCTGTTACTCCTATCGGGACTGGTTGTAAATTTCTATCCAAAATATATACTTTGGTATTGGATATTGGCTTACCGATAGGTGGCGAAATACTGCCTCCTTGACCTGAAACTACGAACCCAGCAGTAGTTACAACTGTATTCTCTGTTGGACCATAGGTATTCAAGACACAGAATGGTAAAGCTGCTGATGGGTAATTGTGCAGTTTGTCTCCTCCTGTGAATACAGTTCTCAATTCTGTTTCACCAGGCCATTCTAACGAACACAAATTTTCTAATAGAGGTGTTGGTACAAAACTAATCGTTATTTTTTCTGAAATTAGCCAATTTCTCAGTGCTTCCGGAGACAGACGAGTTTCTGAGTTGATTAAGTGTAAGCAAGCACCTGTACTCAGGTAAGGCCAGATTTCGCAGACAGAGGCATCAAAAGCTAATGCTGCTATTTGAGACTGTCTGTCTGATGATTTGACTGCAAAAGTACGTTGATGCCAGAATACTAGATTTAATAATCCTTGATGGGGAATAGTTACTCCTTTTGGCTTCCCTGTAGAACCTGAAGTATAGATAACGTAAGCTAACTGATTCTCTGTTATCTGATTTGCTAAATTTTGCTGACTCTGTTGACTAATAATTGCCTTATCTGTATCCAGGCAAATTACTGATGCTACAGTCTGAGGTAGATGATGTTGCCATTTTTGTTGAGTTATTAGTATGGAGAGTTGTGCATCTTCTATCATGTAATTGAGACGCGATCGCGGATAGTTGGGGTCTAATGGTACATAAGCACCTCCAGCTTTAAGTATGGCTAATAAACCTACCACCATCTCCACGGAACGCTCAACACAAATACCTACTAGCATTTGTGGTTTAACTCCTAACTTTTGCAAGTAGTGAGCTAGTTGGTTAGCTTTGCTATTTAACTGGGAATAAGTAAGCTTTTGCTCTTCAAAGACTACTGCTACAGCATCCGGTGTTTTCTCAATCTGAGCTTCAAATAACTCATGAATACATTTGTCTGTAGGGTAATCAGTTTTGGTCTTATTCCACTCCACCAACAACTGCTGCTGCTCTGTCTCACTCATCAGCTGTAGTTGGCTAATCGGTTGTGAAGGATTCTCCACTACTGCCGTCAGCAAGTTTTGATAATGTGACAACATCCGACTGATAGTTTCAACTTCAAATAAGTCTCGGTTGTAAGTACAAAATCCTAGGATTTCCTCTCCTACTGGCCACAAGTGGAATTCTAGGTCAAATCGCACGGTCATTTCCTCTCCTGACCCTGAATACCAACCCACCTCCAACTCAGGCAGACTAAAGGATGGTTTTGCGACTTCCGACTGCTGCAGAGCAAACATCACCTGGAACAAGGGATGTTGCGAGAGGGAACGTTCTGGCTGCAACTCCTCTACCAGTTTTTCAAAAGGGAGGTCTTGGTGGGAATAGGCTTCTAAAGCTGTCTGCTTAACTCGATTTAACACTTCGAGAAAGCTCGGTTCCCCGTTGAGTTCGGTGTACATCACCAGAGAGTTGACAAAAAAACCAATTAACCCTTCTATTTCCCTGCGGTTGCGGTTGGCGATCGGTACACCCACGGCAATTTGTTCTTGAGAAGTGTAGCGATAGAGTAATACCTTAAAAGCCGCTAACAGGGTCATAAAGAGGGTGACTCCCTGCTGCTGAGTCAGTTGTGTTAATTTTGAGGTCAGTGAGGCCGGTAGGTTTAGGGGTAGAGCTGCTCCCTGGAAGCTTTGTACTGCAGATCTCGGATGGTCTGTGGGTAGTTGCAATTGGGGGAGTTCTTGGAGTTTTCGCTTCCAGTAGTCTAGTTGTGTTTGCAAGGTTTGACCTTGTAAGTAGTTCCTCTGCCACAGGGCAAAATCAGCATATTGTATTGGTAGTTTTGGCAATGGGGATGGTTGCTCTTGTACGATAGCGCTGTAATAGGCTGATAGTTCTTTAGCAAAGACTGTTAGTGACCAACCATCACTAGCAATGTGATGTAAAGTTACTTGTAGTATGTGTTCTGTTACTCCTAGTTTCAGTAGACCAGCTCGTATAGGTGGGTCTACTTCGAGATTGAACTGTTGTTCACTTTCAATTTGGAGCAACTGTTGCAGTTGGGTTTTCTGTTGGGATGATGTTAACCCACTCAGGTCTTTTTTGGGTAATTCTAGTTCAAATGGTGGTCTGATTACTTGTAGTGGTGTGTCATTAATTAAACTGAAGGTGGTTCTGAGGCTTTCGTGGCGAGCGATGATTTGGTTGAGACTTTGTCGTAGAGCAACTTCGTCTAAGTTTCCTACTAGATGTAGCGTCAAAGGCTGATTGTAGGCGTTGCCACTCAACCCAGTTTTTTCGATAAACCAGAGCCTTTGTTGAGCAAAGGATAATGGAGGGGGATTATCGTCTGCTGCCCTTGGTGTAATGGCTGCTGTCTCAATACCCTTAGTTTGAGCTAGATATATCTCTAGTTCTTTGGCTAAACTTCCGATGTCTGTCTTCTCAAATAGACTCTGTAGAGGTAACTCCACTGACAATGCCTCTCGTATCCGAGACACTACTTGAGTTGCCATCAAGGAATGACCACCAAGGTCAAAGAAATTGTCATGTATACCCACCTGTTTGATTCCCAGCACCTCTGTCCAGATATCTGCTAAAGTTTTCTCTGTAGTAGTTTCAGGAGCTACAAACTTTGTTGAGAGACTAGCAGCTAAATCTGGTGCAGGCAATGCTTTGCGATCTACTTTACCGTTGGGAGTCAGTGGCAGTTGTGACAGCATGACATATCCACAAGGCACCATATAATCTGGCAACCGCTCCTGTAGATACTTCCTCAACTGCAGTATCAGTTGAGTTTCTCCTAGTTCTGGGTTGGAGCTGCAAATGGTTTCAGATTGAGCCACTATATAGGCTACCAACTTTTTGTCACCTGGGTTGTCCTCCCTTGCCACTACTACTGTTTCTTTGACTGTGGGATGTTGAATTAGTACAGCTTCGATTTCCCCAGTTTCGATGCGGAACCCTCTGATTTTTAATTGGTTATCTATCCTACCCAAGAATTCGATGTTGCCATCCGGTAGATAGCGGGCTAAGTCTCCGGTTTTGTATAATTTTGTGGTTTTTGAGTTGTTAAAGGGGTTGGGAATAAATTTCTCAGCTGTGAGTTCGGGTCGATTGTGGTAGCCTGTTGCTAAACCATCTCCTCCGATGTAGAGTTCTCCTGTTACTCCTATCGGGACTGGTTGTAAATTTCTATCCAAAATATATACTTTGGTATTGGATATTGGCTTACCAATAGGTGGTGCAATACTGCCTCCTTGACCTAAAACTACCAAGCCAGCAGTAGTTACAACTGTATTTTCTGTTGGACCATAGTTATTAAATACACGGAATGGTAAAGCTGTCGATGGGTAGTTGTGCAGTTTGTCTCCTCCAGTGAGTACAATTCTCAATTCTGTTTCACCAGGCCATTCTAAGGAACACAAATTTTCTAACAAAGGTGTTGGCACAAAACTAATCGTTATTTTTTCTGAGATTAGCCAATTTCTCAATGCTTCTGGAGATAGACGAGTTTCTGAGTTGACTAAGTGTAAGCTAGCACCTGCACTCAGGTAAGGCCAGATTTCCCAGATAGAGGCATCAAATGCTACTGGTGCTATTTGAGATGCCCTGTCTGATGATTTGACTTCAAAAGTCCGTTGATGCCAGAACACTAAATTTAATAATCCTTGATGGGGAATAGTTACTCCTTTTGGCTTCCCTGTAGAACCTGAAGTATAGATAACGTAAGCTAACTGATTCGCTGTTACCTGATTGGCTAAATTTTGTTGACTCTGTTGACTAATAATTGCCCTATCTGTATCCAGGCAAATTACTGATGCTATAGTTTGAGGTAGATGATGTTGCCATTTTTGTTGAGTCAGTAGTATGGATAGTTGGGCATCTTCTACCATGTAATTGAGACGCGATGGGGGATAGTCGGGGTCTAATGGCACATAAGCGCCTCCAGTTTTGAGTATGGCTAATAAACCGACTACCATCTCCACTGAACGCTCTACACATATTCCGACTAGGGTTTCTGGAACTACTCCCAATTTTTGCAGGTAATGGGCTAGTTGATTGGCTTTGCTATTTAATTGGGAGTAGGTCAGCTTTTGGTCCTCAAATACTACTCCTATTGCATCTGGGGTTTTCTGGACTTGTTCCTCAAATAATTGATGGATACATTTGTCTGTGGGGTAATCTGTTTTCGTGTTGTTCCATGCCACCAATATTTGGTCTAGCTCTGGCTCTGTCATTAGTGGCAACTTGCTAATCGGTTGCTCGCTCGTCTCTACTGCTGCTGATAGTAAGTTTTCATAATGCGACAGCATCCGACTAATTGTTTGTGGCTCAAACAAGTCTCGGTTATAGGCACAAAATCCTTTGATTTCTTCTCCTACTGGCCACAGGTAGAATTCTATGTCCAACTTTACTGTCATCTCAACTTCAGCTCCTTTATACCAACCTACTTCCAAGTTAGGTAAGTTGAAAGATGGTTTCACCAGTTCACTTTGCTGAAGGGCAAACATTACCTGAAACAAGGGGTTTTGGGATAGAGACCTTTCTGGTTGCAACTCTTCTACTAGCTTCTCAAAGGGTATGTCTTGGTGGGTATAAGCTTCTAAGGCTGTTTGCTTGACTCGGTTTAATACTTCTGTAAAACTAGGGTCTCCTCCGAGATCTGTAGACATAACTAGGGAGTTGACAAAGAAACCAATCAACCCTTCTATTTCTGAGCGGTTGCGGTTGGCTATCGGTGTTCCTACAGCTATACTCTGTTGACCACTGTAACGAGACAGTAAGACTTTGAAACCTGCTAACAGGGTCATAAATAGAGTAGTTCCCTGCTTTTGCGACAGTTGTTTAATTTTTGATGTTACTGCTGCTGGTATGTTGATGGGTATACCTGCTCCATTAAAGGTTTGAACCCGTGGTCGGATATGGTCTGTGGGTAGTTGTAGTTGGGGTAAGTTTTGCAGCTTTTGCTTCCAGTAGTTGAGTTGGGTTTCTAGGGTTTCACCTTGCAAGTAGTTCCTTTGCCAAACGGCAAAGTCGGCATATTGTATGGGTAGTTCTGGTAATGGAGATGGTTGGTCTTCCAGTGTGGCGGTGTAAATAGCTGAGAGTTCTTTGGGTAATACTGTCAGTGACCAGCCATCGCTAGCAATGTGATGTAATGTGATTTGCAGTATGTGTTCTGTTGTTCCTAGTTGAAATAACTGAGCGCGTATGGGGGGGTCTACTTCTAGATTGAATGTTTGTTCATTTTCTTGCTGGAGTAGTTGTTGTAGTTTAGTAGTTTGCTCAGATAGTGTTAACCCACTTAGGTCTTTTTTAGGTAGTTCTAGTTCAAAGGGGGGTTTGATGATTTGTACTGGTGTCCCATTGATTTCACTGAAGGTGGTTCTGAGGGTTTCATGACGAGCGATGATTTGATTGAGACTTTTTTGTATAGCTACTTCATCTAATTGTCCGACTAGATGTAAAGTTAATGGCATATTGTAGGCATTGCTACTGAGCCCCATTTTTTCAATAAACCACAGCCTTTGTTGAGCGAAAGATAATGGTGGGGATTTGCCATTTCTTTCAACAGGCTTAAGTTGGTTGTGCTTAAAGTCTCTCTTTGAATTGGCTTGTTTTAAAAAAGTGATAATTTCTTGCTTGCGATCGCTTATTTGAGTGCGCAACTCTGATGTCAGTACTCCCTCTGGAGCATTACAGCGTAAGCGTTCATCTTCAACCCATAATTTAACATCTTGATTAGCCAGATCGTCTAAAAATTTTTCTAATGTTTTCATAGCTCAATTTCTTCTCGTTTTTCTTGACTATTAGAATTTGTTTGTAGTCGTTCCGCTAAAGATAAGTTAATGTCATTACTAGCTTCAAGATAAGTACTTAATTGTTCGATAGTAGAATTTTCAAATAACCAATTTATAGGTAACTCGATTTGAAAAGCATTTCGCACCAGAGACAAAATTTGAAGTGATATGAGGGAGTCTCCTCCTAACTCAAAGAAGTCATCTTCGATTCCTATTTGCTCAATTCCTAGAGCTTGTTGCCAAATCTTGGCCATGGCTTGCTCAGTCTGATTTCTTGGCGCAGTATAGGCAGTTGCCAATTTAGGTCGTGAGTGGAATGAAGAAAGTTCTGTTCTTTTGGTATTATCAGACTTTACTAAAGACTTAAAATTTACCAATTGGCTAATGCGAGCTTGTAAGTTGGTAGTCGAGACAATTATCTGATCAAGTCCATTTGTGGATAAAATTCTTTCAAAAAGATTCATACCTTCTTCTGGCAAGATTACCAATTCAGCCATAGAAGAGCCTACAGACTTGCTTTTTTTTCGGGCTTCCATTTCTTGCCATTTATCCCAATTTACGCAGATCCAAGATACAGTATTTGTCTGGTTTTGCTGATGAATGAAAGCATCAATAAAACTATTGGCTGAAGAATAGGCAACAGAACCGAATGAACCAAAGATTGATGATGATAAGGAAGACATTAAGACACAAAAGTCAAGCTCAAATTCTTGCAAAATCTTTGACAAAACCAAGGTTCCTTGTATTTTTGGCTGAAATTGTTGTTCGCAGTCATTTTTACCTGTTTCTCTCATAGGTAAAAATAATTTTTCCCTAACTGTTGTTGCTGCGTGAATTACTCCATTGAGTTGACCAAACCTTTTTACAGCTTGAGCGATCGCATCTTGCATTTGTGAGTAATTTGCTACATCTGCACTGACAATCAATACTTCACCACCAAGTTCCTCTAGTTTCCGAATGTTCTGAATTTTCTGACTGATGCTATCTTGAGAGTCATGGCAAGCTAACCACTCTGACCATTCCTCTCTCGGAGGAAACGTTGAACGCCCTGTGAGGACGAGTTTTGCTTGTACAGTTTCTGCTAAGTATTTTGCTAAAATCAGACCAATGCTTCCCAATCCACCTGTAATTAGATAAACTCCCTGGGGTTTTAATCGTGGGGTTGTTTTTTCTTTTTCCTCTAATCTTAGTGGTTCAAAGATTTGTACCCAGCGAACGCCCATACGGTAGGCAACAATTTTTTCAGATTCTTTGATGGCCAATTCCGAGCTGACTTGCTCTATGAGTTTTTCTTCTTCTGTGGAATCAGAATCTGGCAGCTGGACATCAATACTCCTACAGATTAGGTTAGGATATTCTTGTTCAATAGTGATAATTGCCCCTGTAACCGTTGCTTGCTCTGGGTTTAACAAGAGTTCGTCACCAATTTTCTGCATACTGTTGGTCACTACTCCTAGAATTAATTCGTCGCTAATCTCCTGCTCTGCCAGTGCCTGTACTAGAAACAATAAGCTGTAGAACCCTAGATTTTGTGACTTTTCCACCCAATCAAGTTCGGACTTGTCCTTACTGTTGGGTGTTACACTCCATAAATGCAGGATAGTTTTTGGTATCTTGTTCTGTTCGCGCAATTCTTGGCATAAGGAGTGGTAGTCATCTTTTTGTTGGGGATTGAGTGTATAGAGGCGATCGCTTAATTTTTTAAACTCTGCCCCGACTCTCACTGTAATAACATTTTGACTATCTCTTTCCATTTTTTGCACTATTTTGTCACCCAAACCATACTCGTCCACAAATACGAGATGAGTACTAGCAATGACAGGTTTAGTCTCATTAATATAAGAGCGTTTCCAGGATGGAATATAAAACCAGTCTGCTATATCTGGCTTTTTCCGTATAGATTGGGGTTCAACGTCGTGCTTTAAAGCCCTCCCATCAATCCAGTAACGCTGCCGCTCGAAGGGATAAGTCGGTAAGGGAATGCGGTAACGTTGTTGATGGCTGTAAAATCCTTGCCAATCTACTCGTACCCCAGCTAACCAAAGTTGACCCAATGTATTGAGTAAGAAATCTAGATCGGAGCCCTTGTCTTGCGGATGCCGTAGGGAAGTTATTAAGATTTGCTCGTCTGTTTTATCTGGATGTCGTTTAGCTAAACTACTTAGTGTCCGTCCCGGTCCCACTTCTAATAATATTGATGAGCGATCGCGCAAAAAATGCTGTAGACCTTCAGCAAAGCGTACTGGTTGACGTAGATGTCTTGCCCAATAGTTGGGGTCTGTTGCTTGCTCTGCGGTAATCCAAGTGCCGGTAACATTGGAAATATAGGGAATTTGTGGAGGATGCAACGGTAGTTGTTGGACATGCTCTATAAATGGTTCCAATACTGGCTCCATCATCTGGGAATGAAAAGCATGGGAGGTGTGGAGACGACGCAACTCTACCCCTTGTTCTAACAACTGTTGCTGCAATTTATCGATCGCTTCTGTTGATCCTGAAACTACACATTGGGATAATCCGTTAATCGCAGCCACAGAAAGTTGATGATCCAGAAGATTTTGGCACTCTTGCTCTGAGAGAGATACCGCTAGCATTGCTCCTGTTGGCTGTTGCTGCATCAGTTGTCCGCGTTTCGCCACCAGACCTAGAGCATCTTCTAAGGAAAATACACCAGCAAGAGTCGCTGCCACATATTCACCAATACTATGTCCAATCATTGCTTGAGGAGACACGCCCCACTCTTGCCATAAAATGGCTAAAGCATAAGAAATCACAAATAGTGCTGACTGAGCGATCGCTGTCTGTTTTAGTTGCAACGATGCTGTTTCTGTCTGTTCAGTTTGTGGATAGAGGATATGGCGCAGGTCAACTCCTAAATATGGAATCATTAGTTCTGAGCAGCTATCTACCTGAGCGCGGAAGGTTGGTTCTGTTTGGTATAGTTCCTGCGCCATATTTACATATTGTGAACCTTGACCGGAAAACATAAACACTACAGGTCGTTCGGTAGGCTCTTGGTAGTGAGTTAAAACTGGTGGTCGTTCCGGAGTGGAAAGTGCTTTGAGGGCATCATCTATATCTTGGCAAACTAGCATTCGGCGATACTCGAAAGCTGTACGACCTACTTGCAGAGTGTAGGCAGCATCTGCAAGGTTAATTTCTGGATGCTGTTTTAAGTGTGTCGCGAGGTTATTCGTTGCCGCTTCTAAGGCTGAACTGGTTTTGGCAGAAAGTATCAACAACTGCCAAGGTCGAGAGGTTGAGGATGGTTCTAGAGTGGGAGCTTCTTCGAGAACGACATGAGCATTGGTGCCACCAATGCCAAAAGAACTGACTCCGGCACGACGAGGTGTCCCGTTTGTCTTCCATTCCGAAAGAGTAGTATTAACGTAGAAATGGCTATTAGCAAAGTCAATGGTGGGATTAGGTGTTTCAAAATTCAGGCTTGGTGGCAGTTTCTTATATTGGAGGGCTAAAACAGTTTTGAGTAAACCTGCAACTCCTGCTGCTGCATCTAGATGCCCTATATTGCTCTTCACCGAACCAATGGCACAAAAGCCTTTTTTTTCGGTAGTCTCTTTAAACACTTTGGTTAAAGCTGCAATTTCAATGGGGTCTCCTAGAGGAGTTGCAGTTCCGTGAGCTTCTATATAGGTAATTGTCTCCGGGTCAATTCCTGCTACTGACTGTGCTTCAGAAATGACTACTGCTTGACCTTCTACACTAGGAGCAGTGTAGCCAACTTTCGAGGAACCATCGTTGTTGATCGCAGAACCTTTAATTTGAGCATAGATGTAGTCCCCATCTGCGATCGCATTTTCTAATCTTTTCAATACCACAATACCCAAGCCATTACCGCTTAAAGTGCCTTTAGCTTTAGCATCAAAGGAGCGGCAATGTCCATCAGGAGACATAATCATTCCCTCTTGATATAAATAACCAAATTTTTGGGGAACTTGAATTGAAACACCACCTGCCAAAGCCATATCACATTCACCACTGAGTAAACTTTGACAAGCTAGATGAACGGCAACCAAAGAAGTGGAACAAGCCGTTTGAACTGTAATACTTGGTCCTGTTAAATTTAGTTTGTAAGAAACCCGCGTTGATAAGAAATCGTTACCATTCCCCAGAACCAATTGATAAGCGTTTCCTAGTTCTGAAGTTTCTAGATGGGGATAGACATTGTTGCGTGCGTAACTGTTTTCACTCAGACCAGCATAAACTCCTATAGCACCCGAATAAGTTTGTGAGTCATAACCTGCAACTTCCAGTGCTTCAACAGCAGATTCTAGAAACAGGCGCTGTTGTGGATCGATGATTTCAGCTTCTCTGGGGTTATAGCCAAAGAAATTAGCGTCAAATAGTTCAATGTCTGAAATTACAGCTCCTGCTTTAACATAGTTCTGTTTTTTTAACAAGGTAGGGTTAACCCCTTCCTTCAGTAATTCTGTTTCCGAAAAAAAATCAATAGATTCGACACCCTCTTGTAAATTTTTCCAGAAAGTATCAAGATCTTGAGCCTGGGGAAAACGACCAGAGATGCCAATGATAGCGATGGTCGAATCATCAATAGTATCCGTGGTAATCATTTAATTCATCAAAACTCTTTTATTTATTTGTACGACTCTGCTCTCTTCGTAACCTTTGCTGTTTAATGGAAGTTTTTCTGGCGCTACGAATTTTTGAATGATTAGCAGTTGAGGAATCAGTTACTTGTTTTCTTTTTAACTTAATTAAGTGTTGTGACAAAGTGGAGAGCGTTGGATATTGAAACAGTTCGACTATAGAGATTTTTTGTGCATAGATTGCTTGTAATTTTGTGTGAACTTTAATGATTAATAATGAATGACCTCCAAGTTCAAAGAAATTGTCATAAATTCCTACTTTTTCTATCTGTAGAACCTCTTGCCAAATCTTAGCCAGAAGTTGCTCGGTTTCCGTTTGAGGCATCACATAAGCTGTTGATACACCTGAAGTATCGGGAACAGGCAAAGCACGACGGTCAATTTTGCCGTTGGGAGTTAGAGGGAAAGCATCTAGCAAGACGAAAGCTGCCGGAATCATGTATTCCGGAAGCCTTTGCTTAAGGAATTGGCGAATCTGAGGAATTAGGGAGGTGTCTTGAGTAGATTCCTGCTTAGGAACTATATAGACTATCAAGCGTTTGTCCCCTGCTGGTTCTGACTGAGCAATAACCAGATTTTCCTTAACATCAGGATATTGTGAAACTAAAGCTTCGATTTCTCCCATTTCAATGCGGAAACCTCTGATTTTCACTTGGTGGTCAATGCGACCAATAAATTCGATATTGCCATCTGGGAGATAACGTGCTAAGTCTCCGGTTTTATACAGTTTACTTTTTGATGAGTCAAAGGGGTTGGGGATAAATTTCTCTGCTGTTAACTCTGGGCGGTTGTGGTAGCCTCTTGCTAATCCGTCTCCTCCTATGTGTAGCTCTCCTGCTATTCCTATGGGTACTGGTTGTAAATTCCTGTCTAGGATGTAGATTTGAGTATTCCCTATCGGGCGACCTATGGGCGGAACCGGCTGTTTGGGTGAGCACTCTGCCAAGGTAGCACAAACTGTTGACTCTGTTGGCCCGTAGGCGTTGACAAATTGTCGCCTCTTTGACCACTGGGATATTAGCTCCGGTGGGCAAGCTTCTCCTGCTACCACTATGGTCTTTAAATCTGGTAATTCCTCTTTTGGCATCGCTGCTAGAGCTGAGGGGGGAATTGTGATATGGGTGATTTTTTTCTCCTGCAACCATTGACTCAAACTAGCTCCAGGCATTAAGGTATCTCGGCTGCCCATATACAAACTAGCTCCCGAACCTAAAGCCATGACTATTTCCCAGATGGAAGCATCAAAACTTAAAGATGCGAATTGAAGAATTCGACTATTTGAACTGACTTGAAAGGCTTCAATTTGAACTGTAGCCAAATTACACAGTCCCTTGTGTTCTATCAATACTCCTTTAGGTTTACCTGTAGAACCTGATGTGTAAATTATGTAGGCTAAATTTTGAGGGTGAACTTCACTGTTTACTTGTTCTATACTTTCGTTTTCTATTTTTTCCCAATCTCGCTCTAAGCAAACTACTGTAGCTTCATTTTCAGATAGTTGCGCTAACAAATTTGGTTGAGTTAGCAGCACTGACACTTCAGAATCACGGAACATATAGTCTAGCCGTTCTTGGGGATAGTTAGGGTCTAATGACACATAAGCTCCTCCGGCTTTGAGTATGGCTAATAAACCGACTACCATCTCCACTGAACGCTCTACACATATTCCCACTAGTGTTTCTGGAACTACTCCCAATTTTTGCAGGTAATGGGCTAGTTGATTGGCTTTGCTATTTAATTGAGAATAGGTCAGCTTTTGCTGTTCAAATACTACTGCTATTGCATTGGGGTTGTTGACGACCTGTTTCTCAAATAACTGATGGATACATTTGTCTGTGGGGTAATCTGTTTTCGTGTTATTCCATGTTACCAATAACTTCTCTAGCTCTGCCTCTGTCATTAAAGGCAGTTGCCTTAACTCAAGATTGGGATTGGTTGCTATTGCTGTCAATAAAGTTTGTAGATGCCCCAACATTCTTGCGATAGTCTCACTATCAAAATAGCTGGTATCATAACCAATATTGAGTAATAAATCATCATTAGCTAATCCTGCACTTACGTTCAGGGGATAATTAGTTTGAGTAAAACTTTCTAATTCTGTTATCTCCAGATTACTACTCAACTGCTGCAAGGAGCGATCAACAGGATAGTTCTCAAAAACTAGAATATTTTGAAATAATGGTGCCTCTGCTGGTATTTCACTTAGCTTTTGAATCTCGACTAAGGGGCTGTAGGAATAGGTTTGTAGTTGTAACTGTTTTTCATTTAACTCCTGTAGCCAAGGTATGAGCTTAGTTTCGGGCTGAACTTTTACCCGTAATGGTAAGGTATTAATAAACAACCCTACCATCTTTTCTACTCCAGATAAATTAGCAGGACGACCAGATACTGTAACTCCCAATAGAACCTCTGATTCCCCACTATAGCGACTCAGTAGTAAAGCCCAAGCTGCCTGAACTACACTAGCCATCGTCAGCCGATGCTGTCGAACTAAGGATTGGAGAGCTTGGGTTGTGGTCTCTCCTAAAGTTATTTTTTGTGTTTGATAAGAGGAGGGGTCTTGGGTTCGCTGCTGTAGCGATCGCTCTACAATTAAAGGGGTAGGAGCCTTGAACCCTTGCAAACTTTCTCGCCAAAACTCTTCGGCCTTCGCTTTATTTTGTTGCTGTAGCCAGAGAATATAATCTTGGTAGGGACGTACCGGTGAAAAATGGCAAACCTCACCTTGATTGTAAGATTCGTAGTAACTCAGAACTTCTTTGATAATTATGGGTACGCACCAACCATCAGTCAGAATATGGTGGGAACTCCACAGTAACTTATAAGTTTGAGCCCCTACCTTAATCAAAGTTAACCGCATCAGAGGAGCCCTATCCAGTTCAAAACCTTCCTCTCTGTCTGAGTTCAAAAATGCTTCTAGTTTTTGCTGTTGCTCTGTGGGAGAGAGACTTTGCCAATCTAAGTATCTCCAAGGTAAATCTACCTGTTTCCTCACCACCTGCAACGGTTTTTGAAGACTCTCCCACACAAACATGGTTCGTAACACTCCATGTCTTTGCAATACCTCTTCCCATGACTGTTTTAAGCCCTCTTGATTGACTTCACCAGATAGTGTTAGCAAAATCTGCTCTATGTACACACCGGAATTGGGAGCATAATTGGTGTGAAATAGCAGTCCCTCTTGCATAGGAGACAGAGGATATATCGACTCTATATTTTTGCTTGTGGCATCTGCTTGTAATCTCAATACTAGAGCGTCAAGTTCTGCCTGAGTCAAATCAATCGCCGGAAAGTCTGAAGGAGTAAACCCTTGATTCTCTGGTGACTGACAGTAAGTAATCAAATTTTGCAAAGCCTTGATGTAATTATGGGCTTGATTAGCAATTGTCTGGTCTTTGTGTATGCAGCTACTGTAAGTCCAAGTAATTTGCAACTGACCCTCTACAATCACACCATTAATATCTAACCAATGGGCACGTTTTCCTTGAGGACTTTGATTTGCTCCTACTGACTCCCAGGCTCCCTGCCAACTCATCTGTTGAGCTTGGCTAAGATTAAACTGACCTAGATAGTTAAAACTGATTTTGGCTGTTGGCAATGCTGCTAACTGAGTGCGAATCTTTTCATCACCACTCAAATACCGCAGAATACCATACCCGATTCCACGCTCCGGTATCCTTCTCAACTGTTCTTTGACGGACTTAAGTGCCTCTCCTAGATCTCCAGGCGTTCGTTTTAGATGCACCGGGAACATACTGGTAAACCACCCTACCGTTCGCGATAAATCCACACCCGCAAATATTTCTTCTCGTCCGTGTCCTTCCAAGTTTATCAGTACCGTTTCTGTTCCCATCCACTCTCCTAAACTCATCACTAAGGCTGTGAGCAAGACATCATTTATTTGAGTGTTATAGGCTGATGGTACTTCCTGTAGTAATGCTGTGGTCTCTTCTTTACTCAAGGTTTGGCTAACATTAACAGCATTACCTACTGTGTTCTTGGCTTCTGTCTCGGGATAATCTAGAGGTAGGGATACTACATCAGACCACGGCTGATTTAGCCAATAATCCACCTCTGCCTCTAACTTTTGAGATTGACTATACTCTACCAAATTCACTGCCCAGTCTTGAAATGCTGTGGTTTTCTCTGGCAGTTTGATGGTTTCTCCCTGAGATAGTTGTTGGTAGCCATCAAAGAGGTCTTCGAGTAAGATGCGCCAGGATACTCCATCCACTGCTAAGTGATGAATTATGATTAATAAACGCGCTTTTGTGCCGAAGTTAAACAACACTACTCGTACTATTGGACCATCACTGAGGTTTAAGCTGGCCTGTTTTTCTGTTGGTATTTTCTCTAAGAGTCTTAATTGTGCTGCTTCTGAATCTTGTGATAAGTCTACTACCTCAAATGGTATACTTTCTAACCTAATAGAGTTGATTTGCTGCCAACCATCACCTGTTTTGTGGAAACGCAAACGCAAACCATCGTGATGTTCTAGTATTTTTTCTATTACTTTTGATAGCACCTCTGGGTTGATTTTTGGTGGCACTGATAACAGCAGGGATTGGTTGAAGTGGTGCATTTCTTGAAGATTTTGTTCCCAAAACCAATGCTGGATTGGTGTCAATGGCACAACTCCTGTCACTAGACCCTGTTGATGTTCGACTCTGGCCATCACTCCTGCTACTGCTGCTTGTTCGGCGATGGTTTGATTTTGGAATAACTGTTTGGTTGTTAGTTTTATACCTGCTTTTTGGGCACGAGCTACTATTTGAATAGTGATAATTGAGTCTCCACCTATTTCAAAGAAATTATCATGGATTCCTACTTGTTTGATTCTTAATACCTCTTGCCATATCTGGGCTAGAGTTTCTTCGATCTCGGTTTGAGGTGCTATATATTCTTGAGAACTGACTAATTCTGAGTCTGGCGCTGGCAAGGCTTTACGGTCTACTTTTCCATTTGGTGTCAGGGGTAATTTTGGCAACACTACATACCCAGAAGGTATCATGTACTCTGGCAATAACTCTTTGAGATACTGTTTCAATTTTATTATTTGTTCTGTATCTGATACTTCTTGAGTTTCTATTTCCAGTACTAAGTAAGCCACCAAACGTTTATGATCTTCATCTTCTCTCACTAATACTACTGTGTCTTGAACACTAGGATATTGAATTATGCTTGCTTCTATTTCTCCTGTTTCGATGCGGTATCCTCTAATTTTTACTTGTTGATCTATACGGACAATATATTCTATGTTGCCATCTGGTAAATACCTGGCTAAATCTCCTGTTTTATATAATCTTTTTCCTTGCCAAAAGATGAATTTTTCTGCTGTTAATTTCTCTTGTTTCAGGTATCCTCTGGCTAAACCTGCACCTCCAATATGTAATTCTCCTAGTACTCCTATTGGCACTGGTTGCCGATTTTTGTCTAGGATGTATAACTGGGTATTAGCTATAGGGCGACCAATGGGAATTTTTGTCTGGTAACTATCTTCTGATTTTACCTGATATACACAACAGCCTACTACTGTTTCCGTTGGTCCGTATTCATTAATCAACTTTGTTTCTGGAGCATGATTTAACCAAAATGACACTGTTTTTGCTGGTAAAGCTTCACCTCCAATAATGAAGAATCTGCTCTGATTCGATGCTTTCTCTGGTGGAATTAGACTGTTGAGTATTTGTAAATGAGCTGGTGTCAGTTTCACTAAACTCAAATTACTCTGAGAGCATAGAAGTTGACTCAGAGCTTCTATTTCATCTTCCTCTGGCAACAAAATAACTTCTTTTCCTGTCAACAATGGAGAGAATACAGCAGTAACAGTAGCATCAAACCCAATGGAAGAATTTACAGGTACTCTATCTCCTTGTATTACCTGATATGCTTGTGTACACCAACTTAAATAATTTACTACTCCTGTATGAATAATCATGGTTCCTTTTGGTTTACCTGTAGAACCAGAAGTATAAATTACATAAGCTAAATTTTTTGGAGTTACCCCACTGGTAGGATTTTCTATACTTTGATTTGCAATAGTACTCCAATTACTATCCAAATATACCACTTGTGCGGCATGTTCTGGCAAAGCTGAAGATACTGATTCATTGCTCAATAACACCGATATGGCTGCATCCTCTAACATATAGGCTAAACGTTGTGAGGGATAACTAGGGTCAAGAGGAACATAAGCACCTCCTGCTTTCAATATTCCTAGTAATCCCACTAACATTTCCACCGAACGGTTAATACAAATACCTACCAGTGTTTCCGGTTGTACACCTAAATTCTGCAGATAATGTGCTAGTTGATTCGCTTGAGCGTTTAACTGCTTATAGGTTAGCTTTTGCTCTTCAAATACTACAGCTATTGCATCTGGAGTTCGCTCGACTTGTTCCTCAAATAACTGATGAATACATTGGTCAGTCGGGTAATCGGTTTTGGTATTGTTCCATGCCACCAATAACTGCTGCTGTTCTGTGTCACTCATCAGCGGTAGTAGGCTAATTGGTTGTGAGGGATTCTCTACTACTGCTGTCAGCAAGTTTTGGTAATGTGAGAGCATCCTACTGATGGTTTCGGCTTCAAACAAGTCTCGGTTGTAGGCACAGAATCCTTGGATTTTGTCTCCCTCTTGCCACAGGTTTAATTCCAAGTCCATCCGCACCGTCATTTCGGCTCCTGTTCCTTGATACCAACCTACCTCTAAGTTGGGTAGGGTGAAGGATGGCTTGGCTACTTCAGTCTGCTGAACGGCAAACATCACCTGAAACAAGGGGTTTTGCGATAGGGAACGTTCTGGTTGCAGTTCCTCTACCAATTTCTCAAAGGGTAGGTCTTGATGGGAGTAGGCATCTAGAGCTGTCTGTCTGACTCGGTTTAATACTTCGAGAAAACTTGGTTCTCCACCCAGGTCTGTGTATATCACCAGGGAGTTGACAAAAAAGCCAATCAACCCTTCTATTTCCTGGCGGTTACGGTTGGCGATCGGTACACCTACGGCAATTTGTTCTTGAGAAGTGTAGCGATAGAGTAATACCTTAAAGACTGCCAACAGCGCCATAAATAGGGTCACTCCCTGCTGTTGAGTCAGTTGTTCCAATTTGGAGCTCAGTGGTGCTGGTAGGCTTATTGGTAAACCCGCTCCCTTAAAGCTCTGTACCGCTGAGCGAAGATGGTCTGTGGGTAGTTGCAGTTGGGGTAGTTCTTGGAGTTTTTCCTTCCAGTAGTCTAGTTGTTTTTGTAAGGTTTGACCCTGCAAATATTTCCTCTGCCACAGGGCAAAATCAGCATATTGTATTGGTAGTTCTGGTAATGGGGATGGTTGGTCTTTTACTGCGGCGGTGTAATGAGCTGAGAGTTCCTTAGCAAATACGGTTAGTGACCAACCATCACTAGCGATATGATGAAAGGTGATTTGGAGTATGTATTCTGTTGTTCCTAGTTTAAAGAGCAGAACCCGCATAGGTGGGTCTACTTCGAGATTGAACAGCTGTTTATTTTCTTTTTGGAGCAACTGTTGCAGTTGTTTTTTTTGTTGGGATAATGTTAAACCACTCAGGTCTTTTTTGGGTAGTAACACCTCAAATGTGGGTTTGATTACTTGTACTGGTTTGCCATTAATCGGGCTGAATGTGGTTCTGAGAATTTCATGGCGAGCAATAATGTGGTTAAGACTTTGTTGTAGAGCAACTTCGTCTAAGTTCCCCACTAAATGTAGGGTCAAAGGTATATTGTAGGCATTGCTACTTAACCCGGCTTTTTCAATGAACCACAACCGTTGTTGGGCGAATGATAATGGTAATTGTCTGTCCCTGGTAATCGGTTTAATGGAGGTAGCTAGAGATTGGTGGGATATTTGTGCTTCTCGAAGCAACTCTAGGATTTCTGTTTTGTAATTGACTAGATCCTGTTTTAGTTCAGGTGTCATTACTCCCTTCGGAGAACGGTAGCGGAGTTGCTCTTGATCTATCCAAAGTTTGACACCCAAATTTTGCAGGTAAGACACAAACTCAACCGTTTTCATAACAATCCCTCCTCACATTCTTCTTCTGTTTCAGAAATTAATGTGGCCTCATCTTGGGCAAGTTGATTCAGCACTTCAAGGCTTTGGGCTATGTCTGCAATAGTAGGTGATTCAAATAAACGCTTTAAAGTCAGTTCCTTCTCAAGATTTTGTCTTATCCGAGAGACAACTTGAGTAGCCAGCAAGGAATGTCCTCCCAATTCAAAGAAGTTGTCATGTCTCCCCACTTGTTTGATACCTAGCACCTCTGCCCAAATCTCGGCTAAAGCTTTTTCTATAGTCGTCTCAGGAGCGACAAACTCCGTTGACAGGCTACTGGCATTATCAGGTGTGGGTAATGCCTTACGGTCTACCTTGCCATTGGGGGTCAGTGGCAGTTGTGGCAACACCACATATCCACTCGGCAGCATATACTCTGGCAACCGCTCCTCCAGATATTTCCTCCACTGCGGTATCAGTTGTTTGGTTGTCACACCAACCAAGGGATTATTACCATAACGATGCCAGTTCCCACCTACCACTGTTTGTTGAGTTAGTGGTGTTAACACCATCCCTTTTGCTGCTAACTCAGAACGCACCAACACTGCATCCATACATCGAACATTGCCTTGTGCAGACCAAGATAACTCTAGTTCATACCCCAAAGAGGCGCTCAGTTGATGTAGCTGTTCTGGATCGATGCCATTGACTGGCTTATCTTCTAGCTGTTGTCTCAACTGCTGTACATTCAATCTTGATTCTGTCTGTGAGAGCAACTCTACTGCATCCACATCATGCTCCACTCGGCTATTAACTAAACTACTGAAGCAGATTGATTCTGGCTGCTTCTGCCCCAGATATGCCTCAATATTTTCAATGGACATACCTAATCCATTCTCTACTGGTGCAACGATTACTGATGCCGGTTGTGCTTGTACGTGCAACAGCACACTATAGCGATATTTATTCAGTTCATTACGTTCGCTTCCCCTCTGTAAACGTATCTGTACATGGCTGATTTCTGGATAAATATCCTTGAGGGCGACGAACAACTCCGGTGAGACTAACAACTCGGTTTCCTGTTGTATCAATCTGTCTATGCTTTGCCTAAGTTGTTGTACCGAAAGGGATGGGGTAGCTTTATACAGTTGCACTGAGGTATGAAATGCTCTGATTAAGGGGTAAGAGCGGATATCCCCTAAGAAAATCATCCCTCCTGGTTTGACTACCCTGATGCTATGAGAGATTACCTGCAACAGATACTCTATATTCGGAAAATACTGGACTATTGAACTCAGCAGTACTACATCGAAGCTGTGATCAGCAATATCTACCATGTCTTCTGCTGCTTTTTGAGCTAGACTCACATGAGCATATTTGTCTGGCTGCTGTGCTATTTGTCGTTGGATATACTCGAGCGACACATCAGAGATATCGATGCCGTAATAACCATGTGTGTGGGGTGCGATCGCAAACAGCAGCATTCCTGTCCTACAGCCGATTTCACACACTGAATCAGGTTTGTGGGCTAAGACTTGAGTCACGATATCATTGGCCCAGACTCGCATTTGTGCTTCAGGTACGGGTTGATCATCATAGTTGCTTAACCAACCACAAGTGTTGAAGAGGGGGTCATTGACTTCACTTAGTTGATTGTAGATTTGTTGGTTGAATATTTCTTGCCAGCTGTTGAGATGAGTATTGAATAGTTCTGGGTTGGGGCTGGTGGCGTTTTCGGTTTGAGCTACTATATATGCGACTAAACGTTTGTCTCCTGGTTTGTCTTCTGTGGCTACTACTACTGTTTCTTTGATTGTGGGATGTTGATTAAGGACTACTTCGATTTCCCCTTTTTCGATGCGGAATCCTCGGATTTTTACCTGGTGGTCTATCCTGCCCAAGAATTCGATGTTCCCATCTGCTAGATAACGGGCTAAGTCTCCAGTTTTATATAATTTTGTTCCTTGGGAGTTATCAAAGGGGTTAGGAATAAATTTGGCAGCTGTAAGTTCAGGGCCGTTATGGTAACCTTTTGCTAGTCCATCTCCAGCAATATGTAGTTCTCCTGCTACTCCTATTGGTACTGGTTGCAAATGTGAGTCAAGGATGTATACTTGCGTGTTCGATATTGGCTTACCTATGGGTACTGATTTGTGTATATTACTGATTGCTTTGACTGGGAAACAACAAGTGAATGTGGTGTTTTCTGTTGGACCATAACCGTTAATTAGTTGACATCCCTCCAATTTTTCTACCACTTTCTGCACCGAGGCTGGTGATAAGACATCTCCTCCTGCCAACAGTTGCTTGAGTGAGCCTAAATTTTCCAGTTGTTCTTCTACCATCAGCTGGAATAATCCCGCTGTCAGCCACAAGGTTGTCACTTGGTGTTGTCTGACTGCTGCTCCTATTTCTGCAAGGGAGGGTTGATGAAGTGGCATCACCACTAGTACTCCTCCATTGAGCAAACTGCCCCAGATTTCAAATGTCGCCGCATCGAACGATATGGGTGCTAATTGTAGGAAGATGTCTTTTGCACTGAGACTGACATAGTTGGTGTTTTGCACCAGTCGCACTACCCCTCGGTGTTTGATGTTAACTCCTTTAGGCTGACCGGTTGAGCCAGAGGTATACATTATGTAGGCTTGGTGCTCTGGTGTGATTGATACAGTTGGGTTATCCGAGGTAGCTGTGGTGAGGATTGGTGCATTGGTGTCCAGACAAATTACCTGGGCTGATGTTTGTAGATGATTGCGCCATTTTTCTTGAGTGAGTATTATGGAGAGTTGGGGGTCCTTTATCATGTAATTGAGGCGAGATGGAGGATAGCTAGGATCTAGTGGCACATAAGCACCTCCGGCCTTGAGTATGGCTAATAAACCGACAACCATCTCTAGTGAACGCTCCAGACAAATGCCCACTAGCACATCTGGCCCCACTCCCAAATGTTGCAAGTAGTGAGCTAGCTGATTAGCTTTGCGATTCAACTGAGAGTATGTCAGCTTTTGCTTCTCAAAGACTACTGCTAGTGCATCTGGGTTTTTTTCTACCTGAGCTTCAAATAACTCATGGATACATTGGTTATCTGGGTAATCGGTTTTTGTATCGTTCCACTCCACCAGCATCTGGTGTAGTTCTGCCTCACTCATCAGCGACAGTAGACTGATGGGTTGCTTGGGATTCTCCACTGCTGCTGTGAGCAAGTTTTGATAATGTAACAATATCCGGCTGATGGTTTGGGCTTCAAACAAGTCTCGGTTGTAGGCACACAATCCTTGAATTTGGTCTCCTTGTTGCCATAGGTGCAATTCCAAGTCCATCCGCACCGTCATTTCCTCTCCTGCTCCTTGATACCAACCTACCTCTAAGTCAGGCAAGCTGAAGGATGGTTTTAATACTTCAGTCTGCTGAAGGGCAAACGATACCTGAAACAAGGGGTGTTTCGAGAGGGAACGTTCTGGTTGCAACTCTTCTACCAGTTTCTCAAAAGGTAGATCTTGGTGGGAGTAGGCTTCTAAAGCTGTCTGCTTGACTCGGTTTAGTACTTCAATAAAACTTGGTTCTCCGCCCAAATCTGTGTACATCACGAGGGAGTTGACAAAAAATCCAATCAACCCTTCTATTTCCCTGCGGTTACGGTTTGCTATCGGTGAACCCACGGCAATTTGTTCTTGAGAAGTGTAGCGATACAGTAATATCTTGAAGACTGCCAACAGGGTCATAAATAGGGTTACTCCTTGCTGTTGGCTCAGTTGTTTTAATTTGGAACTCAGTGGCGCTGGTAGGCTGAGCGGTAAATCCGCTCCCTTGAAGCTTTCTATTGCGGGTCGAGGATGGTCTGTGGGCAGTTGCAGTTGGGGTAGTTCTTGGAGTTTCTCCTTCCAGTAGTCTAGTTGTGTTTGCAGGGTTTGACCTTGTAAGTAGTTCCTCTGCCAGATGGCAAAATCGGCATATTGTATTGGCAGCTCTGGTAAGGGAGATGGTTGGTTTTGTACGGCGGCAGTGTAATGGGCTGATAATTCTTTGGCAAATACTGTTAGCGACCAACCATCACTAGCGATGTGATGTAGAGTGACTAGCAATATATGTTCTGTTGCTCCTAGCTCAAAGAGCACAGCTCGTATAGGTGGTTCTACTTCCAGATTGAACAGTTGTTCATTGTCTGTTTGCAGCAACTGTTGCAGTTGAGCTTTCTGTTGGGATGGTGTTAAGCCACTCAGGTCTTTTTTCGGTAGTTCTAGTTCAAATGGGGGTCTGATTACTTGTATTGCTGTGCTATTAATTTCGCTGAAGGTGGTTCTGAGGGTTTCATGGCGAGTGATGATTTGGTTAAGACTTTGTTTTAGAGCAACTTTGTTTAATTCACCTACCAAATGTAGGGTCAAGGGTTGATTGTAGGCATTGCCACTTAACCCAGTTTTTTCCACAAACCACAGCCTTTGTTGGGCAAAGGATAATGGGGGGGGATTGCTGTCTTGTTCTCTAGGTTTGATAGCTTCTATCTCAATACCCTGGGTTTGAGCTAGATATATCTCTAACTCCTTTGCCAAACTGGCTATATCTGGCTTCTCAAATAGACTCTGTAGGGGTAACTCTACTGACAATGACTGTCGTATCCGAGACACTACTTGAGTAGCCAGTAAGGAATGTCCACCCAATTCAAAGAAGTTGTCGTGTATACCCAAGAGTTTGATACCCAGCACTTCTGCCCAAATTTCTGCTAAGGCTTTCTGTGTAGTCGTCTCAGGAGCCACAAACTCTGTGGAGAGACTACTAGTTACATCCGGTGCAGGTAATGCTTTACGGTCTACTTTCCCATTGGGAGTCAGTGGTAGTTGTGGCAACACCACATACCCAGAAGGCAGAAGGTACTCTGGCAACTGCTCCTCCAGATATTCCCTCAACTGTGGTATCAGTTGTTTGGCTGTTACAGAAGCCAAGGGATTATTGCCATAACTATGCCAGTTCGCCCCTACCACTGATTGTTGAGTTAGTGGTGTTAACACCATCCCTTTTGCTGCTAACTCAGAACGCACCAACACTGCATCCATACATCGAACATTGCCTTGTGCAGACCAAGATAACTCTAGTTCATACCCCAAAGACGCGCTCAGTTGATGTAGTTGTTCTGGCTCAATACCATTGCTAGGCTGGTCTTCTACCTGTTGTCTGAGTTGCTGCACATTCAATTTTGACTCAGCTTGTGAGAGCAACTCTACCACACCCACATCATTTGCTACCCTGGCATTAGCTAAACTACTGAAGCAGATTGCTGAGGGTTGCTTTTGCTTCAAATATGTCTCTATCTCTTCGGTGGACATACCTACCCCATTTTCTACTGGTGCTTCGAGCACTGATGCTGGTTGTGCTTCTATGTGCAACAGCACACTATAGCGATATTTGTTCAGTTCATTGTGTTCACTTCCCCTCTGTAAACGTATCTGCACATGGCTGATTTCTGGATAAAGATCTTTGAGAGCGACAAACAAATCTGGTGAGACCAATAATTCTGTCTCCTGCTGTATTTGTCGGTCTATACTTTGCTGTAGTTGTTGTACCGATAGGGATGGAGTAGCTTTATATAGTTGGACTGAGGAGTGAAATGCTCTCATTAAGGGGTAAGAGCGGATATCTCCTAGGAAAATCATCCCTCTTGGTTTGACTACCCTAATGCTGTTGGAAATTACTTGTAACAGATATTCTACACTGGGAAAATACTGGACTATCGAACTCAGCAGCACCACATCGAAGCTATTATCGACAATATCTGCCATATCTTCTGCCGCTTTTTGTGCCAAACTCACATGAGCATATTTGTCCGGGTGCTGTGCTATTTGTGTTTGGATATACTCCAGCGACACATCGGAGATATCGGTGCCGTAATAAGCTTTTGTCTGGGGTGCTATCTGAAACAGGAGCATGCCTGTACCACAGCCTACTTCCCACACTGAATCAGGTTTGTGGGCTAAGACTTGAGTGACGATATCATTGGCCCAGACTCGCATTTGTGCTTCTGGTATGGGTTGGTTGTCGTAGTTGCTTAACCAACCTCTGGTGTTGAATAGAAGATCTGTGACTTCACTTAGTTGTGAGTATATCTGTTGGTTAAATACTTCTTGCCAACTGTCTACTTGAGTCTCTGATAGTTCTGAGCTGGAGCTGGTAGCTGTTTCCGTTTGAGCCACTATATATGCGACTAGACGTTTGTCACCCACATTGTCTTCGGTGGCTACTACTACGGTTTCCTTCACCGTGGGGTTTTGATTAAGTACCGCTTCTATTTCTCCTGTTTCGATGCGGTAACCTCGGATTTTTACTTGATTGTCGATCCTACCCAAAAATTCGATGTTGCCATCGGCTAGATAGCGTACTAAATCTCCAGTTTTATATAATTTTGTCGCTTTGGAGTTATCAAAGGGGTTAGCAATAAATTTGTCAGCTGTCAGTTCGGGGCGGTTGTGGTAGCTGGTTGCTAATCCATCTCCGCTGATGTGTAGTTCTCCTGCTACTCCGATTGGTACTGGTTGCAGATGTGAGTCAAGAATGTATAATTGAGTGTTAGATATCGGTTTACCTATAGGCAGATTTATTGCTCCTTCTGGTACTTGAGTTACCCTGTACCAAGAAGAAAATGTGGTGTTTTCTGTCGGTCCATAGACATGAAGCAATCTTTCTGGTGCTCCTTTGTCAAGTACTTGCTGCACGGATTTGGGGTCTACTGCCTCTCCTCCAAATAACAGATGTTTCAGACTAATGAATCCTTCTGGGACTGAGTAGACTAACTGATTGAACAAGGCGGTTGTCAAAAACAGTACAGTGATTTTCTGTTGTTTGATATAGCTGACAAATTCTTGAGGCGAGAGGATAACAGATTTTGTCGTTACCACTACTGCTGCCCCATGCAATAAGGCTCCCCAGATTTCAAATGTGGCTGCATCAAAAGAGACGTTAGACACTTGAGCCACTCGGTCTGTTGGTTGCAGTTGCACATAGTTGGTATGGCATACTAGCCGGACTACTCCTTGATGGGGAATATTTACTCCCTTAGGTTGACCTGTAGAGCCGGAAGTATAGATGACATAAGCCAACTGCTCAGCTGTGACCAAATTTGCTAAATTTTCCCTGCTGTGTTGAGCAATTATTTCCCCATCTATATCCAGACAAATAGCCGATTCTATCGTCTCAGGTAGATGATTGCGCCATTTTTCAATAGTTATCACCACTGATAGTTGGGCATCCTGTATCATGTAATTGAGGCGGGATGGAGGATAGCTGGGGTCAAGTGGCACATAAGCTCCTCCAGCTTTGAGTATGGCTAACAACCCTACCACTATCTCCACTGAACGCTCCAAACAAATGCCCACTAGCATATCTGGTCCCACTCCCAACTGCTGCAAGTAGTGAGCTAGTTGATTGGCTTTGCTGTTTAACTCAGAGTAAGTTAGCTTTTGCTCTTCAAAGACTACGGCTATTGCCTCTGGGGTTTTTTCTACTTGAGCTTCAAATAACTGATGAATACATTGATCAGTAGGGTAATCTGTTTTGGTATTGTTCCACTCCACTAACAACTGCTGCTGCTCTGTCTCACTCATCAGCGGCAGTAGATGAATTGGTTGCTCTGGATTCTCTACTGCTGCTGATAGCAAGTTTTGATAATGTGACAGCATCCTGCTGATGGTTTCGGCTTCAAACAGGTCTCGGTTGTAGGCACACCATACCTTTAGTTCTTCTCCCTCTTGCCACAGGTGCAATTCCAAGTCCATCCTTACAGTCATTTCGACTCCTGCCACTGGCTCCAAACTCATCTCCAAGTTGGGCAGGCTAAAACTTGACACTAATGCCTCAGTTTGCTGAACGGCAAACATCACTTGGAATAGGGGGTTATGTTTCAAAGAACGTTCTGGTTGCAATTCCTCTACCAATTTCTCAAAAGGTAGGTCTTGGTGAACGTAAGCCTCTAGAGCTGTCTTCCTTACTCTGTTTAATATTTCGAGAAAACTTGGTTCCCCATGAAGATCTGTATACATGACCAAGGAGTTAACAAAAAAACCAATCAACCCTTCTATTTCCCTGCGGTTGCGGTTGGCAATCGGTGAACCAACTACTATCTGTTCCTGACCACTGTAACGATACAACAACACTTTGAAGGCTGCTAACAGAGTTATAAATAAAGTCACACCCTGCTGCTGGCTGAGTCGGTTTAATTTTGCTGTTAGTTCTGCTGATAAGCTGAAGATTTGTTCCGCACCCCGGAAAGTTTCTGTAGCGGGTCGAGGATGGTCTGTTGGTAGTTGCAGTTGGGGTAGTTCTTGGAGTTTTTCTTTCCAGTAGTCTAATTGTGTTTTTAAGGTTGATCCTTGCAACCAGTTCCGTTGCCAAATAGCAAAGTCTGCATACTGAACTGGTAGTTTTGGTAATGAGGAAGGTTGCCCAATAACTGCTGCTTCGTAACAGGCTGAAAGTTCTTGAGCAAATACTGACACCGACCAGCCATCAGAGGCAATATGATGTAATGTCACTAGGAGTATGTTTTGTGTCTCCCCCAAGTTGAACAATTTTGCCCGTATCGGTGGGTCTTTTTCTATGTTGAATTGTTGTTGATTTTCTTGTTGGAGAAACTTTTGGAGTTGGGTTTTTTGTAGAGATGGTGTCAACCCACTCAAATCTACTTCTGTTAGTTCTAGTTCAAATGGGGATTGGATTACCTGTACAGGTATATCATTAATTTCCTTAAAGGTAGTTCTGAGAGTTTCGTGGCGAATGATGAGCTGATTAAGACTTTGTTTTAGAGCTATTAGCTGTAGTTCACCTCTTAAGTGCAGCGTCAAGGGTACGTTGTAGGCGTTGTTTGCTATACCCAGTTTTTCCAGAACCCACAGCCGTTGTTGAGCAAAGGATAATGGTGGGAGGTTGTTGCGCTCAACAGGCTTGAGTGGCGGCAGCTTGTCGTCTAGCTCTAAATTAGCTTGTTGTAAAAAAGCGATAATTTCTTGCTTATTTTCGCTTAGTTGAGTGCGTATATCTGAGGTCAAAATTCCCTCGGGAGCATTACAGCGTAATCGTCCATCTTCAACCCAGAGTTTGACATCTTGATTGGCTAACTCAGATAAAAATTCCTTTAAGGTTTTCACAGCTCAATTTCCTCCCGTTGTTCTTGATTATTGGAAGTAGTTTGTAGTTGTTTAGCTAAAGATAAGTTACTATTGCTGCTTGTTTCAAAAAAATCGCTTAATTGAGCCACAGTAGGATTGACAAACAAACGACTTAGAGGTAAATCGACGTTCAAAGTTTCTCGCACACGGGAAACCACTTGAGTCATCTTTAGGGAATCTCCCCTCAACTCAAAGAAGTTGTCGTAGATACCCACTCGTTCTATATTCAGCACTTCTGCCCAAATTTCTGCCAAAGCTTTTTCTATAGAAGTTTCAGGTGCTACAAACTCCGTTGATAGACTACTTAAATCTGGTGCTGGTAAAGATTTACGGTCTACCTTACCATTAGAAGTCAATGGGAGTTGTGGCAACATCACAAAGGAACTCGGCATCATATACTTTGGTAATTGCTGCTTCAAATACTCTCTCAATTTCAATACTAATTGTTTGGTCATCTGGAATGACGTAATGGTGTCAGTTTCAGGCACTATATAGGCAACTAGATGTTTATCTCCTGGGTTGTCTTCCCTGGCGACTACTACTGTTTCTTTAACTATGGAATGTTGACTGAGGATGGCTTCGATTTCTCCAGTTTCAATACGGTAGCCTCCGATTTTTACTTGATGGTCGATCCTTCCCAGGAATTCGATGTTGCCATCCGGTAGATAACGTACTAAGTCTCCTGTTTTATATAATTTTGTCCCTTTAGAGTTATCAAAGGGGTTGGTAATAAATTTGGCTGCTGTGAGTTCGGAACGATTGTAGTAGGCTGTAGCTAGACCATCTCCACTAATGTGTAGTTCTCCTGCTACTCCGATTGGTACTGGTTGTAAATTCGAGTCGAGGATGTATACTTGCGTGTTCGATATCGGTTTACCTATGGGTACTGATTTCTCTAACTTACTGCTGGCTTTAACTGGGAAACAGCAAGTGAACGTGGTGTTTTCTGTCGGACCATAACCATTAATTAGTTGACATCCTTCCAATTTTTCTACCACTTTCTGCACCGAGGCTGATGATAATACATCTCCTCCTGCTAAGAGTTGCTTGAGTGAGTTTAAATCTTCTAGTTGTTCTTCTACCATCAACTGAAATAACCCGGCTGTCAGCCATAGGGTTGTGACTTGATATTGCCTGACGGCTGCTCCTATTTCAGCTAAAGAGGGTTGATGGGGTGGCATAACCACTAATTTTCCTCCATTGAGCAGACAGCCCCAAATTTCAAATGTCGCGGCATCGAAGGATATTGGTGCTAATTGCAGGAAGATATCTTCTGTTGTGAGGTGGATATAGTTGGTGTTTTTTACGAGTCGCACTACCCCTCGGTGTATGATATTAACTCCTTTGGGCTGACCAGTTGACCCAGAGGTATACATCATGTATGCATGATGCTCTGGTGTGATTGATACGGTTGGGTTATCTGAAGTTGCTGTGGTGACGACTGGTATATTGGTGTCCAGACAAATTACTTGTGCTGTTGTTGGTCGTAAATGATTGTGCCATTTTTCTTGAGTGAGGAGTATGGAGATCTCGGCATCAGAGATCAGATAATTGAGGCGCGATCGCGGATAGTTGGGGTCTAATGGTACATAAGCACCTCCAGCTTTGAGTATAGCTAATAAACCTACCACCATCTCCACTGAACGCTCAACACAAATGCCCACAAGCATTTGTGGTTTAACTCCCAATTTTTGCAAGTAGTGAGCTAGCTGATTAGCTTTGCTATTTAACTCAGAGTAAGTCAGCTTTTGTTGTTCAAATATTACTGCTATTGAGTCTGGTGTTTTCTGAACTTGGGCTTCAAATAACTGATGGATGCATTTGTTTGATGGGTAATCTGTTTTGGTGTTGTTCCATTCCACCAGTATCTGTTGTCGTTCTGCTTCTGTCATTATCGACAGTTGGCTGATGGGTAACTCGGCATTGGTTACTATTGCTTCTAATAACGTTTGATAATGACTTAACCAACGTTTGATCGTCGCCTCATCAAATAAATCAAGGTTGTAATCCAACTTGAATAATAATCCACCTTCTGTCTCGGTAATATCCAGGACAAGATCGTAAGGAACAAACTGCTTCGGAGTAGGGACTAACTTGGTTTTCAATCCCGACATAGTTGGCAAAGTCTGGATGCGGTCTAGGTTAAATAAAGTTGAGACTAAAACTGGTCTACTAGGATCTCTTTCTAGATCAAGTTTATTTAGTAGTTTGGGGAAGGGATAGTCTTGATGTTGATAGTCATCTAGTAAAATACCCCTGATTTTGATTAAAAATTCTGAGAAAGTGAGAGCTTCATCAATACTACTCCTAATAGACAACACATTATTACAGTAGCCAATCAGATTTTCAGTCCCTGCTAAAGCACGTCCACTTGCGGCAGTACCGATGACAATATCTGCATCACCGGTGAGTTTGCTTAGTAAAATTTTATAAGTTGCAAGCAAAGTCATAAACAAGGTACAACCTTGCTGTCTACTCACTCTTTTTATGTCTTCAAAAAAGGCACCATCTAACTTGAGAGTTTGTCTACTCCCATCATAGGTCATTATTGAAGGACGCGATCGATCCGTTGGTAAATCCAGAACAGGAATCAAACCTGAAAATTTAGCTAACCAGTAGGATTCACTAGCTGCCATTTTCTCTGTTTGGCTGATTTGGTTTTGCCACTCTACATATTCTCGAAATTGCATCGGCTGCTCTAATTTGCAGACCTTACCTTCATGTTGAGCGGAGTAAAAAGCAGCTAGCTCTCGGAAGATTATTTCTATAGACAAACCATCATTGATGATATGATGAATTCTGAGCACTAACCAATGCAATTTTTCTTCTAGTTTAAGAATATAACACCGCAACAGAGGTGCTTGATTAAGGTTGAACGGTTTTTGAACTTCTACCTCTAGCCATTCAGCTACTTGAGAGTTGCGATCGCTAGTTAATGAGTTTGAGAAATCAATCAAGGGAACCTGCATGTTTACCGCAGGTAAAACTTCCTGAAAATTCCCTTCGGAGTCTATCCTTGTCCGTAAAGCTTCATGGCGTTCTACAATCTTTTGGATTGCCTGCTTCATGGCATTGCAATCAAATGCTCCCTCTAGCTCAAGGCACACTTGGTCAACATAAGCTTGTCTGCTATTCTCGTCTAGTTGATCTAAAAACCAAAATTGTTTTTGAGCTTCAGTTAGAGGAAAGACTACTGGCTGCCACCTATTGATTTCCTGAACTTGAATTTTGTGGAGCAACTGCAAGATTTCAGTTTTGTGCTGCTTCAGCGTTGCTAATATTGAGTCAGTTGATTGATCCTTGGGCGCATCATAGCATAGTTGTCCATTTTCACTCCAAAGTTGCCAACCTTGATTAGAAATATCTTGCAAGAATTCAACTAAATTATTCATAATGCACCTCTCACCCGCTCGGGTTGCTTGATACTAGTTAGCTCCTGCTGGTTCTGTTGCTGCCAAAAACCGCCCTGGCGCATTTCTGATATACTTTCTTTGACAGCAGCAATAATATAATCAATATCTTCATCCGTGTGAGCTGTGGAAAGAAAACAAACTCTTCCTTCCCATATATAAAGACCTTTTTTAATTAAGTGATAAACCAGTACTTCCACTTCTATTGGTTGAGATGTATAGCTCTTGTTATCCGATGAAACAAATTGAAATAGAGAGGCAAAATTTATCATCTTAACAGGTAAATATTCTTGTTTAAAGTAAGTATTCAGTCTTGCTATTAACTGTGAGGTACGTTGATTGAGATTTTGTTGTAGTGATGATCCTTGCTTTTTTAAATATTCCAGTACCGCTTTAGCTGTAGCCATAGTCAAAGCATTTTTGTTGAAAGTACCACCAAAGAAAGTCTGTAGTTTCTGAGGATAGGAATCATCTCCGTAGTGCCACTGCCCACCATCAAGACCATCCATATAATTTGCTTTGCCAGCAACAATCCCAATCGGTACACCACCACCCACACATTTACCGTAGGCAGCAATGTCCGCTTCAATACCAAACCAAGCTTGAGCTCCTCCTGGATGAATGCGAAAACCAGTAATTATCTCGTCAAAAATTAGGGTAATACCTGCTTGTTGGGTCAGCTGTCTCAATTGTTGAAGAAATTCTTTGGGTTGTAAATCTAGTCGGCGACTTTGTACAGGTTCAACTAAAACAGCTGCTAATTCTTGAGCATGAGCTTGAATAATATCTAGAGATTCAACCGCACCATAAGTGAGAACAATAACATCGTCAACCATATTTTGCAATACTCCTGGAGATATTGGAGTTGCTTTAAGATTTTTTTCTAAATTAGTTGGTGCAACAGCTAAAACTCCGTCAAAATGACCGTGATAAGAGTTGGTAAACATAACAATCTTGTCACGACCTGTAGTTAGATGTGCTAAACGAACTGCTGTCATCATTGCTTCTGTACCTGAATTACAGAATGCAACTCGCTCCATACCTGTTAGTTCGTGAACTAGTTGTGCTACTTCCCCTGCAAGTTTGGCTTGGGGACCAACTTGTATCCCTTGCTTTAACCAATTTTGGATTGCTTCAGTAATAAATTGTGGATTATGACCAAACAGATGTACTCCAAATCCTAAGGAGATGTCTATATATTCATTACCATCGATATCCCAAATCTTAGATCCATGAGCCGATTCTCCTACAATGGGATATCGCATTTCTTTTAGTTCTGTAATCCATCTTGCTGTAGCTCTTTTATCAGCCAGGAATGGACGATAATGTTGAGCCATTTGTTGGGATTTTTGGGTTTTCTTGGTGTAAGTAGCAATAAGTTCTTCTAAGTAACTCTGTTGCTGTTGATTCAAGGGTACTTTACTGGGAGCTCTTGTTGCCGATTGCCGTTTTTTTGGTTCATTTGTATCTACTTGAGCAATAATCACCGTTTCCAGGGATAAAGCTTCTGGTATTATTTCAGACTGAGGTAGGGTGACAACTTCTCCGAAACCCCTTTCCTTCAGGAATTGCTGCCACTGGGATTTACTCAACAGAGGAGAATCGGGACGTAACTCGAAATCCCTGAATTTCTGCCATCCTTCTAATAGTCCAAAGATTAAATCCAACCATCTTTGGGGAGTAGTCTTTTCCCACAACACCAACATTCCCCCTGGCGCTAACAGTTGTCGCACATGGGATAAAGTTTCACTCAGAGAAGTGGTAGCATGAAGCACATTGGCAGCAATAATCACATCGTAATACTGGGACTCAAACCCTTGATTGGTTGGTTTCTGTTCAATATCTAGGGTTTGATAACGCACATAGGGATAATCTCGGAATTTCTCTTTGGCTCTGGCATTGAAAAACCCTCCTAGATCCGTGAAGGTATATTCAGTTTGATGAGGATTGAGATGAGGTAGAAGATAACTTGTTGTCCCTCCGGTTCCTGCTCCGATTTCCAACAACCTTACCCCACGATTTGGTGGTAACTTATCTAAAGCCTTAGCGATCGCTTTTTGGATAAGATTATTCATCACCTGAGCTGGAGGAGATTCTTGATAGAGTTGGGTAACAGTGGTTAAATCTCCTTCCGGAAATACGAGTTGCAATGGATTTAATCTGCCTTGCAATACCCCACTTAGTTGGGAAGCGCAGCGATGAAGCAGGGTAAGTTCAGTCTGAGCATTAGGATATTGACTCAACAACCTTTGACTTTTCTCTTTGGGGTTAGCTCCCTCCAAAGTTTGCAGTACTTGCCACTGCTGTTGCTTTGCTTGTAGGATTCCGACTTCAGCCAGTATCTCTAGCAAGCGCTTGAACAATCGCTGTTGCTCACTGACTACGCCTAAACTCTGAGCTGCTGATTCTGTAGAAAAGCTCTCTGTTGGCTGGTAAAACCAGCCTATTTCTTGCAGTGCCTGTACGATATAATCTACACTCAAATTCTCCAACTCAGTGGGAATTTTTCCATAACTAGCTAAATCGGCCTGAGTAATTAATTCTGGCAGAATCGTATTGAGTTGCTGCTTAATTTCTACTGGTGTCCGTAGATAATCACTGGGTGATAAGTGAGCAAAACTGACAGTTGCAACCTTTTGTTTAAGTTGAGTAGATGGTTGGGTAATCTCTGGTTTTCCTGCTAAGTTCCCTTTTTGATTGGGTTTGTGTAAAACTTTTTCAGCAGAATGCCCTGATAAAGCTTGTCCATTATTGGAGCCAGAAAGCTGGTTACCTTGCAAAATTGCTAACTGCTGAGACATAATTTGGAGCTGCTGCTGCATAATTCTTTCTACAGCAGTCGATACTCCTTGAGTTTCTGGTACAACAGAAGTCAAGTCCAGGTTAGTTTGAGTAGACTGAGTTAATTGTGGCAAGGGGCTTTCTTCTGGCTGCGGTGGTGAGTGCCTCTCAGAAGTCTCTTGTTGACCCCACTCTGGTGATAAATTTGCATCTATATACTCTGCTAAAGCATCTACTGTCGTTAATTCTTCAAACAATTGTCGAATAGTAATATTGATGCCATAATTTTTTTCTACTTTTCTTCCTGCTGCCATCAGAGTGAGCGAATCGGCTCCTAACTCCAATAGATTATTATCTATATCTACTTGTGATGGCTCCCCAAATCCTAATTCATGAGCCAGGATCTGACAAATATCTGCAACAATCTTCTCTCGTCGCCTAGATGTTTCTCCTGGTTTTTTCGTAAACATATAGTTATCTTTTTCCTCAGTCAGAAAATTTATGGTTTGATCGTGGTGGTATTTTGCAAATACATTACTTACTTGTTTGTGTCCATTGTCTTGTATATCAAGCCAATACCGTTGTCTTTGGAAGGGATAAGTGGGTAATGCTACTTTCTGATGAGGATAATCTTGGTTAAACCCTGACCAATTTACCTTTATCCCTTTAACATACAACTGTCCTAAACTCTCTAACATTTGCTGCCACTCTTGTTTAGGTGGGCGCAACGAAGGTAACCATACTGCTACATCCTCTAGTAAACATTGACGCCCCATCCCCAACAATATTGGTTTCGAGCCGATTTCTAGGAATAATTTATACCCTTGCTCCTGCAGAGTTGTCATGCTCTGGGCAAAGCGCACCGGTTTTCGGATATGACTCACCCAATATTCCGGTGTCGTTATCTCATCTGTTACCAACTTGCCAGTGACATTCGATATCAGGGGTATCCTAGGCTGATGATAGGTTACTTCTTGTGCTACTGCTGCAAACTCTGCCAGCATTGGTTCCATTAGAGGAGAATGGAAAGCATGGGATACCTGTAGCGGTTTGGTCTTGATTCCCATCCCTTCTAACTTACTACAAATTTCTGTTAGAGCTGCACTTACACCAGAAATTACAACACTTTCTGGTCCATTAACAGCTGCAATTGCTACTTGTGAACCATAGTCGGCTATCACTTCTGTTATCTGAGACTCTGATGCCAACAAAGACACCATTCCTCCACCAGCAGGCAACTGCTGCATTAACTGCCCTCGCAGGGCAATTAGTTTCAAGCCATCTTCTAAACTAAATACTCCTGCTATGGTTGCTGCGACATATTCTCCTACACTGTGACCCATCACCACTTTGGGTTTAACTCCCCATGATTCCCATAACTTGGCTAAGGCATACTCAATAGCAAACACAGCCGGTTGGGTATAGGCAGTTTGGTTGAGTAGAGAGAAACTTGAGTTTTGTGCATCCTGAGGATAAAGCACTTCTAGGAGCCGATGTTCCAAATACGGACGTAGGAGATCCTCACATTGCTCTAAAGCTTGACGGAAAGTTGGCACAGTTTTATACAGTTCCCTGCCCATATTCACATACTGGGAACCTTGACCTGTGAATAAAAATGCTACTTTGGGAGGATTACTATTCTTAGGTAGTTTCCCAGAAAAGACTCCGACTACTTCTTCCCCTGTTGTGTGTTGCTGCAGTTTTTGTATTAATTCCTGTGGCTCAGAGGCAATTACCGCTAGACGATGGTTGAAGTGAGCACGCCCTACATTAGCTGTATAACATACATCTGCCAATTCTAATTCTGGATGAGTTTCTAAATGGTTTTGATAACGACTGATTAGCTCGTCGAGGGCTTTTTCTGTCTTGGCTGACAGGGTTAATAGATAAATTTGGCGATCGCTAGAACTTTCACTTTGGACTTGAGCTGGAGCTTCTTCCAAAACCACATGAGCATTAACTCCACCAATTCCAAAGGAACTCACTCCAGCCCGTCTGGGAATCACTTCTCCTGTTTGTGTCTTTAATTGTTGCCAGTCTTGAGTTTCCCTCACTATATAAAATGGGCTTTCCTCTAGCTCTATGCGGGGATTTAATTGCTCAAAGTTAACTATCTTGGGCAATTTCCGATGCTTCATTGCCAACAGGACTTTAATCATCCCAGCAATTCCGGCAGCTCCTTCCAAATGTCCAATATTGGTTTTTACTGCCCCTAAACCACAATAGGGTTTTTCAGACATTGCTAACCGATGCTGTTGGTGTAGTTGTCTAAATCCTCGTTTGAGAGCATTAATTTCAATCGGGTCTCCTAAGGGTGTACCCGTACCATGGGTTTCAATATAAGATACTGTATTGGGGGCAATATCTGCTTTGGTATAAGCTGTACGGAGCACTTGAGCTTGGGCATAAACATTAGGAGAAATTAGGGTTCGTGCTTTACCTCCGTGATTAATGGCACTCCCTTTAATTACGCCGTAAATGTGATCGCCATCTTCTATCGCTCTCTCGAAAGGCTTTAATAAAATTACTCCAGCTCCTTCTCCCCTAACATAACCATCAGCTTTACTGTCAAAAGTTTTACATTGTCCTGTCGGGGATAACATCCCCAGTTGACTCATTTGAATGTATCTTGTTGGTATAAAACAAACACTCACCCCACCCACAAGTGCCATTTCACATTCCGACTCCTTGATCCCATTAATTGCATAATGAATAGCTACCAATGAGCTTGAGCAAGCTGTATCTATAGGGATGCTAGGACCATGAAAGTTGAAGCAGGAAGAAATACGATTTGGTAGCATACAAGTCCAAGTCCCTGTACCACCATATCCGGTAATATTTGCTTCATCTCGATGTTGCAACTGATCGTAGTCGTAATTACAAATGCCGATAAGTACCCCAATGTTGCTTCCAGACAATTCCAATGGTGAATAACCAGCATCTTCTAGGCAAGACCAACTCAACTCCAGCATAATTCTTTGTTGAGGGTCCATTCTTTGTGCTTCTCTAGGAGAGATACCGAAAAATTGAGCATCAAATTGGTCTATTGATTGCATCAGTCCTCCCCATTTACTGATAGTTGTCTGGGGTACTTCTGGATTGGGAGAATAATACTTTTCTAGTTCCCACCTCTGTTGAGGAATTTCGGTGATGCTATTTACTCCTTGCTCAAGATTTTCCCAAAATTGGCTGTATTCATTTGCTTCTGGAAAACGACAAGCAATACCAATAATGGCTATAAATTCTTTATTCATAATATTTTTATCTTTGAGAACTCCTGGTGTTTCCTTTTCCTTGCTCACTGTTAAGAGTTTCCTTTCCTTCGGTGAGTAATTTTGGATTTGGAAAGTGAGGATCTCTAGGTAGATCGCTATACTCGTGATGCCAACGATGCACTGCTACCCAAGATGTTAAGATTTTTGAATTCTGTTAATTGAGAATACCCTTCGTAATCTGTGAGGATTAGGGATGCTTGTACATCTTTTCTTTGGAGAGACAAAAGCGAAGATCGTTGGCTAATGGCTTGTCGCTTTTGGAGTTTTACTGCTATCAGTCTGGCTGTTTCATCTAATTGTTTGTAGTTACAACTGTCTAATTCTCTTTCACCATTACTGGAGGAGGTCGATTAAAGTAGAAAAATTTTGTTCATTTTTCATACCTAAATTAATTTGGAATCAGCTCTATTTTGTGTTGATGATTCTGAGTTGGACTTACGCACTCAACTGTCATGCTGAGGTGATAGTGAAGCATCTCAGCCTCTCAGCCGTCTGGAGATCCTATCTTTTCGAAAAGGTACGCTAACACTACCGCTCAGGATGACATAATTCAGTGATGGTGCCTCAGTCCTACTGACAATCACTAATTTATCTAGGTTTTACTATAGCTTGCTAAACTCACCTTGATAGTCCTAGATAATCACATATTACTGTTACTATTTCAATGTATATAATTAATTAAAATAACACACAAAAAAAACATTAAAAAAAATAATGTTTAGTATCAATATGAATTGCTTAGGTATAGGAGATGACTTCTAATCTAGATCATCATTTTTTTACCGACATTAGTAATTTATTATACAGTTTTCACCATGAAATGCAAAGCTTCATAAAATAATATTAGTTTTTATCACTTCCAGACTCTTGGTCATAAATTCATCTACGTTTAGCGGTAGCTTTTTTCTTAGCAGCTTTCGCAGCTTTCTTAGCAGCTTTTTGAGCAGCGATCGCAGCTAATCTCGCTTGTTCTTTTTCTTCAGCAATTTTGTCGAGATAGTAATGGTAATCACCAAGGTAGGTGCGGAACTCTCCATCCCGAATTTCTACAATCTTGTTAGCTACCTGGGAGATAAAATAACGGTCGTGGGAGACAATAATCACTGTGCCATCATAGTTCTGGATCGCTTCTTCCAACATTTCTTTAGCAGGGATATCCAGGTGATTAGTAGGCTCATCCAACATCAGTAGGTTGGCAGGGCGCAACAGCATCTTGGCTAGGGCAAGACGAGCTTTTTCACCTCCACTAAGAGCTTGAACCTGCTTAAATACTGTTTCACCAGTAAACAGGAATTGTCCAAGCAAAGTGCGGACTTCTTCATTTTTCCAATCCGGAACCTCGTCATGGATAGTTTCCATAACTGTTTTGTCAAGCTCTAAGGCTTCTGCTTGATTCTGCTCGAAGTAGCCAGGGATCACATTGTGCTTACCCAGTTCTACCGTGCCTTCAGTTGGTTGTTCCATACCCATAAGCATGTGGAGGAGGGTAGATTTACCGGAACCATTGGGACCAAGAAAGGCAATGCGATCGCCTCGTTCAATGAGCAAATCTGCACCTAAGAATAGAATCTTATCATCGTACATATGCACCAAGTCTTTAATTTTAACCACCTCACGACCACTACGAGGGGCAGGGGGAAAACGAAAGCGTAGGCTCCTTAGCTTCTTGGTTGGTGCCTCAATACGCTCAGTTTTCTCTAATTGTTTCTCACGGCTTTTTGCTTGAGTAGAGCGAGTGGCACTAGCACGGAAGCGCTCAACGAAAGCTTGCTGTTTTTCGAGTTCCTTTTGCTGACGCTCATAAGCGCTCATTTGAGCTTCCTGCATCTCAGCTTTCTGCTGGAGATAAGCGGAGTAGTTACCTAGATAGGTAGTAGAGACACCCCGCTCCGTTTCGACAATCTGGGTACAAAGGCGATCGAGGAACTCCCGGTCATGGGAGACAATTACCATTGGGGTTTTCAGTCCCTTGAGGTAAGTTTCCAACCATTCGATCGTTTCTAAATCTAGGTGGTTAGTTGGCTCATCTAAGAGCAGCAAGTCTGGTTTTTGCAGCAGGATTTTGCCCAAGCTGATACGCATTTGCCAGCCACCACTAAAAGCACTAACCAGGCGATCGCCATCTTCTGGTTCAAAACCCATTTCTGGTAAAATTTTCTCAATTTGTGCTTCTAGTCCATAGCCATCGATAGCTTCAAACTGGCGCTGCAACTTGTCTAGCTTGTTAATTAGTCGATCAAGTTTTTCAGGAGCAGCAATTTCCATATCCCGCTGCACTTTGGCTATTGCTTCCTGCAACTGGTTAGCTTCTTTAAAAACTCGCCAAAATTCTTCCCTGACGGTGCGTGTGGGGTCTACATCAAATTCTTGGGTAAGATAAGCGATATGCAAACTAGCAGGACGGATGACTTCTCCAGCGCTGGGTTCAATTTCCCCAGCAATGATTTTGAGTTGGGTAGATTTACCGGCACCATTAACGCCAACTAAGCCTATGCGCTCCCCAGGCTTCACTTCCCAGTTGATATCCTTCAGAACTTCGCCTGTGGGGTAGATTTTACTAATATGTTCAAGTCGCAGCATCAAATATCTCCAGGACAGAGCAAATAGGGGATGTTGAGCGCTGGACTAGTTTGGAGTCGCAGATTGCTCAAGAATGTTAGTCAATCTTAACAATATTTAATCATAATTGAGTACTGAGGAGCCCCTTGATATCATCCACCCTAATTCCCAAGCAACAAATGACAAATAACAAACAACAAACGACAAATTAAGATTTTTGCTGAAATTGGAGCCATACTGGAGATCTATATCATCTTGTAGTCACGAAAATCCATGAATTTTCCGCCTGGGAATATGTCTTCCTTTCACTCTGACATTTTGCAGGAAACAAAATTAGGTCAGCTGTGTGGTAGCCAAAAACTGTTTCGCGATCGCTACCGGATACTGCGGATGATTGGTAGAGGAGGTTTTGGTGTCACTTTTCTAGCAACAGATGTGTCTTTGCCTGGTAAACCTTTGTGTGTCATCAAGCAACTGTGCCCCAAATTTAGCGATCCTCCAGCTTTGGCAAAGGCTCGTAAACGCTTTGAAAAGGAGGCGACAATTCTCAGTAAGCTGGGTAGTCACTCTCAAATTCCCATGCTGCTGGATTATTTTGTGGTTGATGAGGAGTTTTTTCTCATTCAGGAATATATTCGGGGTAAAACCTTGGCAAGACAGGTAAGGCGGCATGGTTGTATGTCAGAAGCTTCAGCTAAAAAATTTCTGCGGGAAATGCTGCTGCTATTGGAGTATGTTCACAGCCATCAAGTAATTCATCGCGACATCAAACCTCAGAATATTATTCGCTCTGAGGAAGATGGGAGACTAGTACTCATTGATTTTGGTGCAGTCAAAGAGCAAATTGCTCAAGTTGGGGACAGTAAAATAAAAGGCTCAACAACGCAGTTTGTTGGTACTATGGGGTTTGCACCACCAGAACAATTTGCCCTACGACCAGTTTTTAGTAGTGATATCTATGCTTTAGGTATCACTTGTCTGTATCTATTGACCAAGAAACCCCCCCTAGAGTTTCGCAGTGATCGTCAGACTGGTGAAATTCAGTGGCAAAACTTCATTGAATTGAGCGAACCTTTTGGGCATATTTTGAGGAAAATGACTAAAGTGTCTCTACAAGGACGCTATAAATCTGTTACTGAAATTCTGCAAGATCTAGACAACGAATCACCTCAGGATAATCTAGCAGACTGTTTGGTTAATCAGGTGCAACTAGTGAAAGACAAAACTACTAGTAGTTCTGATAAATCTTGCTCTCCTGCTGTTAAAGCCGCGATCGCTATTAGGAAATGGAAATACCGTAAGCAAAAAAAACAGCATCAAGACAAAAAAAAAGTGACCTCTAGTTAGGGCTTGCTGAGTAAGTATTTTTAGCTAAACTCATTCGACAAACCTTATGGGGAAAAGGTTTTTTCTTTTCCTCTTCCCCTTAACCCTAAATAGAGGCTTTGCGTAAGTCCTATTGACTTAGCCGATTATTCCTAAGATATCTTGGGCGTGAGTATCCGTTTGTACTTTCTCATCTACGTGAGTGATTTTACCCTCGCCATTGATGATGTAGGTAACGCGCTTGGAGTAGCCGCTACCTTCAACATCATAAGCCTTGGTAAGGGTTCCATCCGAATCTGCTAGGAGTTGGAAAGGTAAACCATACTTCTCCTGAAAAGCCTTATGAGATGCCTCATCATCCATGCTGACACCAAGTACCACCATGTCTTTGCCTTGGTATTCAGTATAGTTATCCCGAAAACTTTGAGCCTCTTTAGTGCAGCCGGGAGTATCGTCTTTGGGATAAAAATACAAAACAACGGTTTTACCAGCAAAGTCTGAAAGGGAAACGGTATTGCCATCGCTGTCTTTGGCGGTAAATGCCGGTGCATCTATACCAACTTGGAGTGCCATAGATTTTTTTCCTGTTTGTTTAGATTGAACTGACCACCCTAAATATTACAATAGATTACAATTTTCCCTGAGACAGCTTTCAGCTTCTAGGCTCCCAAATAGCAGTAATCAGCGCAAATGGCAATGACTTCAATTCAGCCTCAAAAGATTCAGTCAATTTCATACTCTCCTCGTACTGTCAAACGTGCAGATCGAGCTATGCGTTGTTCACCGTTCCTACTACCTTTATTTGTAGCGATGCGTCTTCAGAGCGTTCCTCTACAAGCAATTGCCTCTCAAACAGGTGTGGAACAAGGTTATCTGCAACGCTCCATGTCTGAATTAGCAGTAGAAAGTAGCATAATGTGGCTTATTCAAGTTGGTATCTTGCGGCGAGAAGTCGATGGACAAGGAATTACTGATAGTTTTCGCTTGACACCTTTGGGACGTCAGCTAGTAGCTAAGTACGAACAACAAGGGAGAACATTCCCTCCTCCCTCATTCTTAGATCGACTTTACAATGCCTTAAGTCGATGGTTAAGACTACCTGTTTGAACCTGACTTTTCCGGGTCTCTCCTATACCCTTAGGTATAATTCCCTACAAAAAAAGTGATTACACTATGGTTTACATAAAAAATTGGAAATAAAAGTAAAAATTGCTACAACTAATTCTTTAAAATTAGGTTATATTGAGTTAATGTGTCAAGATTAACTACCCGCTTTGTTAATTTTTTGAGGAAATATTTAGTATAGGTTACTAAAATTTTTTCTAAGGATCAATAGGGAATAGAAGTAACAGCAAGATTCTTGATCTATAGATAGCTATTGAACTCGGATTATTAATGCTGATGACACAAGCGAGTGCATCATAACCTTAATTTAGTAGGAATATTTTTAGCTTTTGAACAGGAAACAGGTTGCTCAAAAAACCGATTTACTCGGTTTTTTCCCAATCATCATGTTTTCGTGAGCAACTAATGTAGCTTGACATCAAAGCGGCTTTAGTCAAACTTCAGTGATGAGTCAAAAAAAACAGCGATTTGTTGAATCAGATTCCACTATACCTGTAGGAATTCTTCATTCCCTAAGTGGAACGATGGCAATTAGCGAGGAGTCTTTAAAAGATGCTGAACTGATGGCGATCGCAGAAATTAATGCAGCTGGTGGTATCCTCGGAAAAACTATCAAGCCTGTCATTGAAGATGGAGCCTCTGAGCCAACCACCTTTGCTCTTAAAACCAGAAAGCTCATCCAGCAAGATAAGGTTGCTACGATTTTCGGTGGCTGGACTTCCGCTTGCCGCAAAGCTGTTTTACCAGTGTTGGAGGAGCTCAAGACCCTGTTGTGGTATCCTGTTGAGTATGAAGGACTCGAATGCTCACCTTATGTTTTCTACACTGGAACTTGTCCCAACCAACAAGTCGAGCCTGCAGTCAACTGGTTACTGCAAAACAAGGGTAAAAACTTTTATCTACTAGGGTCTGATTACGTTTTCCCCCGTACTGCTAACAAGCTCATTAAAGCCCAGCTCAAACGCCAAGGTGGTAGATTAGTTGGGGAAGAGTACGCTTTCTTGGGAACCACGGAGTTTGAGGAGGCGATCCAAAGAATTAAGACTGCCAGACCCGATGTGGTTTTCAGTACCCTCAATGGCGACAGTAATCTGGCTTTTTATCAACAGTACCAGGCTGCGGGTATTAGTGCTCAAGAGATTCCCATAATGGGAATTAGTGTAGGGGAAGAAGAGTTCCGTAGGATGGGTTCATCTGCTACTGGACACTACGCTAGCTGGAGCTACTTTCAGAGTATCGACAGACCGATAAATCAAACCTTTGTTGAGAATTTTCAGCGTCGGTATGGACAAGAGCGAGTGACTAGTGATCCGATTGAAGCTGCCTATGTCCAAGTTTACCTCTGGAAACAAGCAGTTGAAACAGCGGGTTCTTTTGAGGTGGAATTAGTGCGAGAAGCTGCCTACGGACAAACTTTTAATGCACCAGGGGGAATAGTTTGTGTCGAACAAAACCATCATTTGTGGAAGCATTGCCACATTGGTAAGATTTTGAATGATGGTCAACTTCAGGTAGTTTTTACCAGTAACGGTTTAATTAAACCCCAGCCTTGGTTAGGTATTGAAGAGCTAGGGGACAAGGTATCGCCAGTTGTCTTTGACATGTTGGCGGAAGTAACGCAGTCTATTCAATACAACTGCCAACTAGAGCAGGCAATGGCTCAATTGCGTACTACCAACAACCAACTGCGCCAAACTCAAGAGGCACTGTTGCAATCCAAAGCACGGGAAAAACTACTCAAACGTCGTCTATCTAGCCAAATCCGCATCTCTTTAGACTTAGACAAGATTTTGCAAAGTGCAGTTGCAGAAATTCGCAATATCCTAGACATTGACCGCTGTCAGTTCTTTTGGTGTCACAGGTCAGCTAATCCACCCAATTGGGAACTGATGCAAGGAGCTTGTGAGTCAACCCTACCAATAGAGCTGCAATCTTACAATATAGTGGGACAGATTGAGCCATTAAATGAGCTACTCCAGCAACCTTGTTTAGTCCGCATCAATGACACCTCCACTGATGGGCAACTAGATGAGGCTAGTCGTTCCCGCCTCGAAGAATTAGGAGTCAAGGCACTACTAGTTGCTCCAGTTCAGACTCGCTCTCAAAAAATGGGAATAGTTGTTTGTGAACATTTCCGCACACCTCGCCCCTGGAATGATGATGAGGTAGAATTAATTGCTTCTGTTGTTGAGCAATTGGCAAGTGCGATCGACCAAGCAGAACTATTCGAGCAAAGCCGCACTGCTGCTGCCTTAGCTACAGCTCATGCTCAACAACTTCAGAAAACTCTTGATGAGTTGCATTCTTCCCAAGCACAGTTGGTGCAAAGTGAAAAAATGTCTACCTTAGGTACGCTGGTAGCTGGGGTAGCTCATGAAATCAACAACCCTATGAGTTTTATTTACGGCAACCTGCATCATGCCAAAGAATACATTGAAGCTTTGGTGAAATTGGTAAGTCTTTATCAACAACATTATCCTGAACCAATTCCTGCTATTGAAGCCTATACTGAAGCCATTGAGCTAGATTTCCTTATTGAGGATTTACCGAAAACTCTCTGTTCAATGCAAACTGGAGCAGAGCGTATTCGCAAGTTGGTGCTGAGCTTACGGAATTTCTCCCGCTTAGATCGATCACAAATGCAAGCGGCGGATATCCATGAGGAGATAGACAGTACCTTGTTAATCCTTAACAACCGATTTAAGGGAAAAAGTGGTAATTACAATATCGAATTAATTAAAGAGTATGGCGAACTACCACTAGTGGAGTGCTATCCTTCTCAGCTTAACCAAGTTTTCATGAATATTATTAGTAATGCTATTGATGCTTTGGAAGACTCAATAAGTAATGGAAAGATGACAGCGCCACCAAAGATTTGGATTCGCACAGCAGTTTCATTGCCAGATCAACTTATCATCAGCATTGCGGACAATGGTTCAGGAATAAAAGAAGAAGTTAAGAGGCAACTCTTTGACCCTTTTTTTACTACCAAACCAGTGGGGAAAGGAACTGGTTTAGGGCTATCAATCAGCTATAAGATTGTAGTGGAAAGGCATGAAGGTATCTTGCGCTGTGAATCAGTAGAGGGAGAAGGTTCGGAGTTTCTGATTCAGATTCCTCTTCGACAAAGTAGTAAACCCTCTAAGTATTCTTCTATATCAGTAGCAACAACTTGAGTTGGTTTTAATTAGGGCTTGCTGCAAGCGAAACTATCGGTAAGTTGTACTTTCTTAAATTTACCAAGGACTACCAATCAAAGTAAACGCACTCCAGTAATAAGGATGAGTTAAATTTTGATCTCCCAACTCTTGTAACTCTGGAGATAAAGGAATCGTGCGATCGCCACTTACTAGTTTGCCATTTTCTAGACGCACTTCACCTCTGAGCATAGCTAATTGGGTTTGACGCAAGGCTTCGGCTTTGATGGGAGCTTCCCGCAACTGCTGGTAAAAATAGCTCATGAAGCCTAGGGTTCCTGCATCGCTGATGTACCAGAGGCTGCCTAAAGCTGACTTAACCCCTGCTAGCACTGCTAATCCCGCAAATCCTAACTCCGCTTCCGCATCTCCTAGAGCAGTGCGACAGGCACTTAATACCAACAATTCTACTGGGGGGTTATGGAGTCCCAACTGCCTTACTTGGTCTAGTTGCAGTTTAGTATCCCATAGTTGGATGTAGGAGTTGCTCAGCTTCCCTGGAAGAAATTGTCCGTGGGTAGCTAAGTGGACAATGCCAAAGGGTTGTTTCTTACGAGCTGATTTAAGTTGGTTAAAGGTAAATTCTTCGTTGAGGAAAGATTTGCCTTGCCATAACTCACCGGTGAGGGTAGCTAATTCCATTGGTACTGCCGGTAAGGGATTTTGGTCAGTGAATTCAGCAGCTCCCATGGCTAACATTTTAGTGTTGTTGATACCTACGTAGCGAGTATCGGTAAGAGAGAGCGTCGGCATTAAGCTGATGCTGTACCTTTCGATAATGAAGCCAGTGCCATCATGAAGTGCCGCCAGAGGTACAGAGCGTAAGCCAGTCTCTAGAATGAAGGTGAGATGATTAATCCCTTGAGCTTGCAAGTCGGCTTCTAAGGGTGCAATTAGCCACTGATAGAGTTGTTGTGCTGGTTTTTTATAGAAGCGATCGCTAGTGATATTGGTGATAGCATGGCGGAATAATTGGACAGTGTTTAAGACTTGCTCCCTAGTTGCTCCTGGTACTCGGTGTCGAATCGGTTTGCCTTGAGCAGTGACTATTACTAGTTCTAAGGCATCGGTGGGTTGAGGCTGTAGTTTCTGGAGAGATTGATTTTCATTCACAGTGGTGAATTTTTTTTCATTGGGACTGCTTTGAGCCTCCTGCCTTCTGCCTTCTGCCTCCTGCCTCCTGCCTTCAGAGACAGTGGTGGGGGCAAAAAACGCATAGATGAAGGCGGGTTTGACACCAATGGCTTGTTCAATCTCTTGCAGTCTGGTGCGAGCACTTTCCAGAGAAACAGTAGGGGTATCACTGATGCCTAAATGCTCTTCAAATTCACTGGTAAAGCTGGCTTCGAGTTCCTCTATACCAGTATCTACTGTTACAGGGGGTATTGCTTCAGTTACTAGGGGTGTGAGGGGTTGATACGTGTCGATGAGATCAATAGGATTAATAGAGGGAGCTGGAGTACTAATAATCTGAATATTGCCCTCTGTGTGAGTAAAGAGGAAGGATTGTTCTGGAGCAATAGTAAAGTTGCCACTGGTGATGGCTGCGGCTGTGCCGTTGGTGGTAGCATCTCCCACCTCAAAGGGGATTTCTCCGTTGCCGCCATGTCGGATGGTGATGGCACCGCCGTTGCTACCGCCAATAGTAGAAATGCTGGCTTCATTGCCATCAGCAGCACTGAAGGTATCGGTGGCGCGGAAAAAACTTTGGGTGGTAATGTCTACTGTGCCGCCGCTGGTTCCTCCTTCAGCATTAATCCAGCTGACTTGGATGTCTCCTGAAGGATCCAGGAAGACATCGCCACCTTTACCAGTTCTACCACTGGAGTTAATTTGTTCAGTAGTAATTTGGGTGTTGGCTTCTACTGTGATGTTGCCACCATCAATGGCTCCAGAAGAGTTGAGATTGCCAGATGTAATCCTTCCTTGCTCACTTTTGAGGGTAAGATTGCCACCATTAGCGATCGTTGAGCTGCTATCAAGAGTTCCAGTATCGATATTACCTTGTAGACTAGTTATCGCGATCGCACGACCGGAATTGACGATATCGCCAGTAGTAATGTTTTGATTGGCTTCCAGACTAATTGTTGCGTCGTCTGCTCCGGTGAGAGTACCAGCTGTATGGTTGATTGAGCCGGAGCGCAAGCTAACAGGGTCAGAGAAAGTAGTACCTCCTGCTATGGTAATTGTACCGCTGCTGTTAGTATCTCCAATGGTGATCGAGGTAAAGCCATTTTGTAGCAGGCTGAGTTCTGTGCCAGTTAAGTCTAGGATATTGCTACTGCCACTATCAATACCACCGATGTGGATGGATTGTGTCAGTGTCAAAGGTTCGATTGTTAAATTGCCTGTACCAGAGACATTACCACCAAAGTCAATCTCATCTCCTTTCAGGGTAAGATTACCCAACCCACCGTCGAGATTACCGCTGATGCTAGCACCATTATTAAAAATGAAGGTATCATCGAAGCTGCTACCGGTGAGGTTTTGAATTTGGGTAAAGTTATTCGTACCGTTGACGTTACCAGTATCAGAACCAGTCAGATTCCAGGTATTGATGGTATTTTCACTAACGAGAGTATTGCTACCTCCACCGCCGTTGATACTGGTAACACTGCCACCATTGAGGATAAAGGTGTCATCCAAACTACCGCCAATCAAGTTTTCAATATTGTTGAAGGTTAATCCATTGGGGAAACTACTGTTGAGATTACCTTCGTTAGCACCTGTCAGCTCCCAGGTAGCGTTTTGCTCCGAACCAACTAAAGTTGAACCCCCAGCAATATTTACAGGATCATTGAAATTAGCCCCATTATTAAGAGTAACAGTAGCAGTGCCATCAGCACGACCAATGATGATTTGAGCAAAGCCAGCTTGCAAATTAGCAATATCCGTATTCAACAAGTCCAGCGTGCCGATACCAGAGTCAGTTAGATTGCCAATTTGGATGTCTTGATTGACAGTGGCAGGCTGCAAAGTCAGAATGCCATTACCCGACACTGTACCACCTAAGTTAATCTCGTTACTTGTTAGTGTGATATCCCCAGCACTATCAAGATCTCCAGTGGTAATACTTTGGTTAGCTTCTAGGGTAATTTCATTTCCGGTAAGGGTAAAACCGCTGGTGTCGATGGAGCTATTACCCCCAAGAGATTTTAAAGTTACTGGGTCATTGAAGGTAACATTATCAGCTAAGGTAATAACACCACTGCTATTGTCTCCTCCGATGATGATTTGGTCAAAGCCAGGTTGCAAAAAGCCAATTTCATTGGTGTTGAGATTCAAGCGGTTATCGTCAATAGCGCCACCAACGGTAATGTCTAAGGCATTATTAAGAGGTTGCAACTGGATGATACCAGTACCACTGATTTGAGTATTGTTGTTGTTATTTTGGAAATCAATTTCATCAGCGGTGAGGGTGATGTTGCCGCTCCCTGTATGATTAATAGAACTGTCAATAAGTATGCCAGCGTTATTAACACCATTACCCTCTAAGATAATATTTCCTTTTCCCGTTGCTTGTATTGTTCCAAAGTCGGTGACTGCAATTCCCTCGCCTCCTGGGGAATTTATACCCTCAAAACCAATAAGTTTAATATCTCCATCTACTGAAGTCAGATTACCCCAAATCAAGATTCCTTCATTGTCATTTCCATTTCCAGTTCCCCCAGTACCAGTGAGGTTAATATTTCCATTCTGTGAAGTCAGATTACCGCTACCCGTAATCCAAATTCCCCTATTTTGCCTTCCAAATGCATTACCGCCGCCGGTACCTCTCAGATTAATATCCCCATTTTCTGATGAGATAGAACCCTCCATATGTATCCCATTATGTCCACGATCAATTCCATTACCGCCGGTACCTATAAGGTTAATGTCTCCATTTTCTGATGAGATCAAAGCTGTACCACCAAGCTGTATCCCTCTATGTCTAATGCCAATCCCAGCACCACCGGTGCCATTCAGTATTATCTCCCCTGTCCCTGTTGTCCGTATCGTACCATCAAGTCTAATACCGACAAGACCTTCATCATTAATAACCGCTGAACCGGTACCAGTAAGGTTAATATTGCCACCAGCAGCATTAATAGTGCTGTTGTTGTCAATAAAAATACCGTTGTAGAACACAGCATTTCCTGTGCCATTCCCAGTGAAATCGCCACCATTGGTATTAATCGTTGCACCCGTTAGGTTGAGAGCGCCATCAGCCAACAGTTGCACATTCAGTGCGCCGCTAGTAGAGGTAATGTTTCCATTCAGGGTAATATCTTGATCTGCATCCAAAGTTAAGGTAGCATCCCCTCCTGCTGTCTTGTTGATATCAGCACCAGCATTCTGGGTAATGTCTCCTGCTTGAGCGCCACCAATAGCCGTAGTAATGAAGACATTAGTGCCAAGATTCAGAGCAGCGTTGATATTGGCAACATCCACCATATTCGTGCCAATCGCACCGCCTCCACCATTAACAATAGTGATGTCTGTTGGATCAATTAACCAAGTACCACCATTACCATTAACAGCCGAAGCATCCGGAGTAGAAGTAAGATTGAGAAATTGTTTACCAGAGGTTTCAATCAAGCCACCATCCCCAAAAGATAATCCTCCTCGCGCCGTTAGACTACCGTGGATGCTAGCAGTATCATCTGCCCAAACAATGATTTTACCTCCATTACCCTGGCTCAGAGCATCGGCATTAATAACTGAATCATCACTAACAAAAGTGTGCAAGGCATTGGGTACTGTACCTTTACCCTGATAATCCCCACCAATGAGCACATTACCACCACCATTAGTACCAGAAGCATTAATATTGGCACCAATTAAACTAACCTTATCGCCGAAAACATTGACACTGCCGCCAGTTGCACCAGAAACATCCAGAGTTCCCGAAGCAATAGCTGTCCCTGCCTCTGTAGGAACACTCATTCCTGAACCTGTCAGCTGTACTGTGCCATCTGGGTTAACCGTTAACCCTGTAGCATGACCTAAATTGCTCCCAGTCAGCAATCTGGGTAAATCCACAGGAACAATCCCCGCAGCCGTTGGCAGACTATGCTTATCCAACCCGGCTGTCGGCTCAACTTCCAAACTCAGCAGCATTCCTTCCTGAGTGATGCGTACCAGATTCTTCCCTGGTACTGCCGTCATCGTAATCCCGCCTCCTACGGCTGAAATAGTACCCGTATTGATAACGGTGCCACCCAAGAGAGTTAAATTTTGTCCTGCTCCTACTGCCAACTCCCCAGCATTGACAATGCTCCCAGGCTGCTCCATCGTGAAAGCAAAACTGTTTGGATTACCAGCCAAAGCCTGATAGTTGTTATTTCCAGTTGCATTAAACCAACCACCAGCAAAGCCAATACCATTAGCAGTAGTAGCAGTGAAACTAGCTGGCACATTTAAACTAGCACCTTGACCAAAAATCATCCCTGCCGGATTCATCAAGTAGAGGTTGGAGTTGCCACCAGTTACCTGAATCAAGCCATTAATAATCGAAGGGTCACCCCCAACCACCCGTCCCAGGATATTATCAATCTGGGGATTAGACAGAAAATTAGCTACCTCTCCTGCATCTAAGCCAAATTGCTCCAAACTATGAAACAGATTTGCCCCTGAGCGAGTGCCACCATCAATATTAAACTGGTTTGCATTAGGGGTAACAATTGTGCCAGTGCCGTCGTTGGCTGCGGTAATTGGTTGAGCTTGTGCCTCCCTTGCTAGTGTAAGAAGGCAGAAGGCAGAACCCACCCCTAACCCCTCCAAGGAGGGGAACAGAAGGCAGAAGGTAAGAAAGCTTGTGTAGTGAGCTTTTTCACCTTTTTTAACTGACGGGTTATTTTTGCCGCGCTGCACTAGTGAAAACGGAACCGCTGCTGTCAGGGAAGCAAGAAAAGATAAGCAGCTAGAAGGCAACTGGGCAAATTTCATAGTTAAATATTTCTTTAAAAAAGATAGCTTATAGTTTCCCTGACAAATATAGTTTCCCTCAGGAATATCTTATTTGCACCCAAACTCAAGAAAAATTTAGCAAAGCAGTAATAGCACTCATTTTACTTGTGGTCATAATTTTTTTCTCCTTTAATTGCTCATACCCATCAGACTCTGTGCATCAACCTGGTTAATCGAAACCACTGTTGATGCAACTAAACTCAGTCCTAGGAAAAAGCTAAAATGCTGATAAGAGAACATTTATGGTTATCTCCTCACAATAAAATTTGCTTACCCTCTGTTCTGATATCAGTCAATTCACTATAATTTCTCCGCTATTTACTGTTTTTTTCAAAACTTCACACTTCGGCTTTTGACAATTAACGTAGGTGACATCCGTCACTTACTAATCCCGTCTTAGTTACACTAACGTTGTCGATATCTTTCTTTGTTTAATGATACAAATCACCGAAAAAACTCTGGCTTTTTGAGATATTAAACGTATATTCTATTTGCTCTTCACCGAAAAGAGACCATTTTTTCATTGGTCATTAGTACAAAAAATTAAAAATTATTTTGGGTTATGAACTGGTATTATTTACGTCTACCTGCAAGTCTATTTTTCCTCACTCTGTCTTTAGCGCTAGCCATTACTCCGGGTCTAGTAGCACAAACTCTTCCCAAAGATACCAGCAACTCTAAGGTAATTTTTGAACCTCCTGGAGATGGCGCTCCTCCTTATACAGTAGGAGCAGGTACTCGTGGCGGAGCACATTGTGCAGCAGATGAAGTTGCTAAAGATGAACCTGGATTCAGGGTTTTGATGGAACCATATAGTGAAATTAGTGAAGAGCGTCCACGTTTTTGGGTTCACATTCCTCAAACGGTTGCCAAAAAGGTTTTTTTTAGTTTGATTGATGCTAACCAAGATTACAATTACCAGACCACAATCTCACTGCCTAGTGAAGCTGGTGTGTATAGTTTCCGATTACCAGCCGATGCTCCTGCCATCGAAACCAACAAGGAATATGCTTGGTTTTTAGGCTTAATTTGTCATCAAGATTTGGCTCCTGATGACCATACCATCGGAGGCGTGATTAAGCGCGTTGAACCCAATACAATAATAAGTAATGAGCGTCTGACGACGCAGGGAATAGGAAATAGGGAATAGGGAAAAAAATACCGCGTCGAAAAAGAAGATGAGAAACAAGTCATACGTCTGAAAACATCTTTGTAAAGTTTATATAAAGTGCCTATCACTTCTTTACTAACAGCAGCGAATTGTCTGGGGATACTTCGTCGAGAAAATCGAGCAAGTCGCAAATTGGATCCGAAGTTTGTGAAAGCACTTTCGGAAACACTCCGCTTGTGGTACAACGTCGCGGTGGCTTCGGGTACACCTTGGCAATGCCATCGTACCAGGAATCAGCGAATGGATCGGCAAACGAATTTTAGAGATTGATCAGGGGTAACAAAAGGATAAACAGTGAAAAAAAAGGAGCTCGCGGCGAAATTATTGTGAATTTTACTGATATCAGAATAACAGGGTAAGCAAGTTTCCTTGCTATCCAGGTGGATCTAGCCAAGCTGTTATGGGGCAATGTGGATAATCTTGCACCTTTCAGTAATCGAGGTAGTCTCAGTGACTATCAATTGATAGATCCTCAAACCTTTTCTGTATCATGAGCAAGTTCACTTCTATCCCCTTAGACTATTTACTCAACCTACTTTTCAAACGGACGATCCTGATATTGACGATTCTGTTTTGCATTGGAGTAGGAATAGCCCTAGTAAATATGTCTCGTCTGTCCTCTAACCTTATCAAGTCCCAAGCTATCCAAAATGCAGCCCTTTATTCCGAAGCCATCCGGAAAGCTCGCACGCTTTATAGCTCAGATGTTGTCAGTCGCGTAAAACCCTTTCACAAAATTACCGCTACCTCTGACTACAAAGCCAAAGACGGAGCTATCCCTTTACCCGCTACTTACCTGATAGAACTCAGTAAACGCATCAGTGCACAAAACCAAGGGATGTTAGTCCGACTGTATAGTGACTATTCCTTTCGACAGAGGTTAGAACAAGGGGAAGGTGGTCCCCAAGACGATTTTGAGGAGAAAGCGCTCCGTCAGTTGAGAAAAAATCCCCAACAGCCATTTTTTCGCCTGGAGCGGTTCCAAGGTAGTCAAGCCCTGCGCTATGCTACAGCTGATATCATGAAGCCCAGTTGTGTTGCTTGCCATAATACTCACCCTGATAGTACCAAAACCGACTGGAAAGTTGGGGATGTCAGAGGGGTATTAGAACTGATTCAGCCCCTAGATACTTTTATTGCTCAAACTCATGTAGCCTTGAAGGGCACATCGATCATGTTAGGGGGAATATCCCTGTTGGGAGTTACTGGAATCACCCTAGTAATAAGTAGATTACATCAAACTAACAAGGAATTGGAACTACGGGTTAGAGAGCGTACAGCGGATTTAGCTCAAACTAATACAGAACTAGGAAAAAGTAATGCCCTGATTCGCCAAGTCTTCGGGCGTTATCTAACTGATAAAGTAGTAGCTAAGTTATTGGAAGACCCCGAAAAATTAAAGCTCGGTGGCGAAAGGCGCAAAATTACCATTCTGACTTCAGATTTAAGAGGATTTACTGCTATATCAGAACAATTACCTCCAGAAGAGGTGGTGCAAATCCTTAACCTCTATCTGAAACAGATGGCAGATGTGATTACTAAGTATGAAGGTACGATTGATGAATTCCTCGGAGATGGTATTTTGGTTCTTTTTGGCGCTCCCACTGTCAGAGCCGACGATGCAGTGAGAGCAGTCGCTTGTGCAGTAGAAATGCAATTAGCAATGGTTGCTGTCAATACCCAGATACGGGACTTGGGTTTTCCCACAGTAGAAATGGGTATTGGCATTAACACTGGGGAAGTCGTAGTGGGCAATATTGGCTCAGAAAAACGCACGAAGTATGGTGTTGTTGGCAGCCAAGTGAATTTGACTTACCGCATCGAATCCTATACCCTCGGTGGTCAAATTATGATTTCCGAATCAACCTTAAAAGAGGTAGGGTCAATTGTGAAAATCAATGGGCAAAAAAAGGTAAAACCGAAAGGAGTGAGGCAGCCGATTCAGATCTATGAAGTTGGCGGTGTTGGGGGAGAATACAATCTGTTTTTGCTCAAAGAAGAAGAAGAATTTTTTACTCTACCAGCAGCAATCCCTGTGCAATACACAATTTTAGAAGGAAAGGATGTTGGTGAGCGAGTTTTTCTGGGTAACTTAGTGAAGCTCTCCCAAAAATGTGCAGAGATATATTGTAAACAAGATGAGCAGTATATCATACCATCTGAACTGAGCAATATTAAACTCAATTTATTTTCCAGGTATTCTGGAGGATTCAAGGCGAGTGAAAATATCTATGCCAAAGTTTTAGAAAAAACTTCGGACAAGGTCGGCTTTTACATCTGTTTCACATCTAAACCACCAACTGTCAAGCATAAACTTGATGCTCTTTATCAACAATTGAGAATTGATAATTGAGAATTGAGAATTGTTGTTTGGGAAATCTCTTAGCGATCGCACTCAATTCCCGCTTAATAAGAATCCTCTATAAAATAGTTGCTCTGCTGCGTAAAAAGCCAGGAGACTGCTGATAAGTACAACAGCTCCCTCAAAAATTCACTCAGCTCAGGGCATTATGGGTCATCGTCTCAAATACCAATGGTTACTCTGGAACAAGCTTCCTTGCTTCGCCTATCGCAGTTTCGCTGTATTGGTGAGTTTTGTGTTCTTTTCGGATGTAGGGATAGGTATTGTTAGAGCGAATGAGGCTAATGGTAGTACGGCAGTGCAAATGGCACAACAGCCAAATGATGCTTCTACTGAACCCAATCGCGCTGCGGCGGCACAAGTCTTTGATGAGGGATTGCAGCTACATCAGCAAGGAACAGCAGAATCCCTGCGACAGGCAATTCCTAAATTTGAACAAGCTGCCATCCTCTATCGTCAAGCAGGTAACAAACTTTTAGAAGCCTTATCTCTCCTTGCTCTTGGCAGTGTCTACTCTGATTTAGGAGAAAAGCAAAAAGCTTTGGAATTCTACAACCAAGCTTTGCCCCTATCACAGGCGGTGGGGTATAAACTTTTGGAAGCCATTACTCTCAATAATATTGGCTTAGTCTACTCTAATTTAGGAGAAAAGCAGAAAGCCTTGGAATTCTTCAACCAAGCTTTGCCTCTAAGACGAGCGGTGGGGGAGCGAGGTGGGGAAGCTACTATTCTC
>JGI12316J15310_10000066_pt14 | contig 89716 bp, 79 predicted proteins | sample MarCyaLeptolynsp_FD_15310 | JGI IMG/M metagenome (IMG submission 15310) | reverse complement strand
TCGATCACGCCGGGATGGATCTGGTTGACCCGGATGCGATCGCCGCGGCGGCCGAAATAGAGCGCGACCGACTTGGTGAAGGTGGTCACCCCGCCCTTGGTCATCGAGTACAGCGGGTCGACCATGGACCCGACCAGTCCCGCGATCGAGGAGAGGTTGATGACGGCGCTGCCATGAGGCGTGTCCTTGGCCGCCTCGCGCAGCGCCGGCGCGGCGATCCGGGTGCCGAGGAACGTGCCGGTGAGGTTCACGTCGACGAGACGCTGCCACTCCTCGAAGCTGATCTCCTCCAGCGAGCGGCCGATGAAGACGCCGGCGTTGTTCACCAAGATGTCCAGCCGGCCATAGGACTCGACGGCCCCGTCGACGGCCGCCTGCCAGCTCTCGGGGTCGGTCACGTCGAGGGTTGTGAAGCGGCAGAGGTCGGCGCCGCCCGCGAGTTCCTGGGCCGTCTGACGCCCGAGTTCGTCCCGGATGTCACCGATCACGACCGTCGCCCCCTCCTCGACCATGCGCCTTGCGGTCTCCGCGCCGATGCCCCGCGCCGCCCCCGAGATCAGCGCCACGCGCCCGTCCAGCTTGCCCATCCTCGTGTCTCCTCCACCGGTGTCTTGTGTTGTTGGCAGATCCTTACCGGCTTGCCGCACTACAGCAAACGGGCGGCGCGTAGACTATCCCGCATCCCGGAAATAGACTTGCCCGACGCACGAAAGAGCTGCCCCCGAAGAGCGCTCCAGGGAGGATCCCATGGCCACCACCCACGCGACCGACACCGAGACTGCCGCCGTCCGGCCGACGCGGGCGCTGGCCGATTGGATCGCCGGCACGCCCGCCAGCTCCGTCGACGCCCGTGCCCGTCGCTGGGCCCGGCACTGCCTGATGGACTGGATCGGGGTGACCGTCGCCGGCGCCCACGACCCCCTGGTCGCGATCCTGCTCGAGGAGGCCCTGGCCGATGGCGGCGCGGGCGATGTCCCGGTCGTCGGGCTGAGCGGGGGCCTGCGGCCGTCGGACGCGATCCTGGTCAACGGGGCGGCCGGCCACGCCCTCGACTTCGACGACGTCAACCGCACCATGCATGGCCACCCGACCGTGGCGGTGCTGCCGGCGGTGCTGACGGCGGCATTGGTCGAGGGACGCTCCCTCGAGGACGCGCTCGCCTCCTTCGTCGTCGGCTATGAGGTCGCCTGCCGGGTCGGCGAGATGACCGGCGACGGGCATTACGAGGCCGGTTGGCACGCCACGGCGACGGTTGGCACCTTCGGCGCGACCGCCGGCGTCTGCCACCTGCTCGGCCTGGATGCCGACCGCACCGCCCACGCCCTCGGCATCGCCACAACGCTGGCCTCGGGCCTGAAATCGCAGTTCGGCACCATGGGCAAGCCGCTGCATGCTGGCCGGGCGGCGCAGAACGGTACCCGCGCGGCGCGCTGGGCGGCACGTGGCTTCGTCTCACGCCCGGATGGTCTGGAATGCGTCCAGGGCTTCTGGGAGACCCAGGGCCCCGACGCGGCACCCTACGACATGAGCTGGGCGCCGGGGAACCGCTTCCTGATCGAGAACAACCTCTTCAAGTTTCACGCCGCCTGCTACATGACCCATTCCGCCATCGAGGCGAGTCACAGCTTGCGCGCCCGGCACGATATCGACCCGGTCCGGGTGAAGAAGGTCCGCCTGAAGGTCAGCGAGGGCAGCCTGCGGATGTGCAACATCCCCGAGCCGGAGACCGGCCTGCAGGTGAAGTTCAGCCTGCGCCACACCGCGGCCCTGGCGCTCGCCGGGCGCAACACGGGCGCGGTCGACACTTACAGCGACACCATCGCCAACGATCCGGGCCTGGTCGACCTGCGCCGCAAGGTCGAGGTCCACCCGGTCCAGGTCGAGCGGGTCATGGCAAGCAAGGCCGAGGTGACGGTCGAGCTCGACGACGGCCGGGTGCTGCACGAGGCGCATGACGTGGCGGTTCCGGCGACCGATCTGGACGACCAGGAGGCCAAGCTGTCGCAAAAGTTCGACACGCTGGTCGCCCCGCTGCTGGGTGCCGCGCGTGCGGTCGACCTGCGGGCGAAGACGCTTGGCGAGGGGACAGGGGTGCTGGCGCTTCTGGAAGCGACGCAAGCGCATTAGAACTTGTCATCCCGGTGGAGCCCGAAGGGCGGAGGCCGGGATCCAGACATCGCCGATGCTGGGCCCCGGCCATCGCTCCGCTCCGCCGGGATGACAAGATTAGGTGGTAGAGAGAGGCCGCCCTCTACCCCACGTCCCGGTAGCCGTACCGACCGTCAACGCTCAGCACCCGTCCCATGCTTGGCGAGGCGAAATGGGTCGGGGCCAGCAGTCGTTGTCGCAGCACCGCTCCAGCAGCGCCTTGCGGGTCGCGCGCGAACGGGGCCGGTCCTCGCAGGCGCGGCTCGACCAGTCGGGACGGATCAGCTGCACCGGGTGGTGGATCACGTCGCCGCTGATCACCGCCGTCTGCCCCTCGGAGCGCAGGTTGACGATCACGTTGCCCGCGGTGTGGCCGGGGGCCGGTTCCAGCCAGAGACCGTCCTCGATCTCGTGATCGTCCTCGACCAGGGTCGCCATGCCCGCGTCCATGATCGGCAGCACGCTGTCCGCGAAGGCCTGGGTATGGCCGGACGCGCCCTCCGCCGTCAGCCGTTCCTACCAGATCTCGAACTCGCGCCGCCCGAACAGGTACCAGGCATTCGGGAAGGTGGGGACCCATCGGCCATCCACCAGCCGGGTGTTCCATCCGACGTGGTCGGTGTGCAGATGCGTGCACATGACAATGTCGACCGCCTCGGGCTTCACGCCGATCGCCGCCAGGTCCTCGAGGTACCGGTAGGACTGACGGTTCCACTGGGGAAAGACGTCGCGGTCCTTGTCATTGCCAACGCAGCCGTCGACCAGGATGGTGTGGCGCCCGGTGCGCAGCACGTAGCTCTGGACGCAGATGATCAGCTTTCCCGAGTCCGGCTCGCGGTAGCGCGGCTCAAACCAGTCGGCGTGGGCTTCGAAGACGTCGGGCGTCGATTCCGGGAAGAAGATCTCGGGCGCGACGAGCGGTTCCTCGGATTCGACCACCCGGTCGATCCGGAACCGCCCGATCCGGACACTCATGCCAGCCTACTCGGCGGCGTCGGCCGGGGCGTCGACGATGCGGGTCGCGAAACTCGCCGGCGAGACGATCTCCAGCATCTCCAGATCCTCGGAGCATTCGATCTCGCGATGCGGGATCAGCGGACGCTGCAGGATGCAGTCGCCCTTGCGGATCGTCCGAACCCCCTCGCCCGCGTATTCGAACGTCGCCCAGCCCTCGAGCACGTAGACCAGCTGGAAGTCGCAGTCGTGGACGTGCCAGTGCTGCACCTCGTCGCTGGACTTCAGACCGTTCGCCTTGACGATCTGCGCCACGTAGTCGCCGTTGGTGGCGTCTTTCACGCCGAGATCGCGATACTCGAAGATCTTCCGCAGACCCTCGGTGAACTTGGCGTTGGCGGCCTCGTCGATATTGAACTTCCAGGTTTCCTTGCCCATCGAACTCTCCCTGTCGCGGCTGGTCGTGTTCTTGCGGGAACGATAACGCTTGCGGTGACGTGCGGCCTACCCCTCTTCCGGAAACAGCACCGCGTCGATCCGCTGCTTGAGCTGTTTCGGTGACACCGGCTTGACCAGGTAGCCGTCGACCCGCAGGCCCTTGGCCTCGACCACGGTCTCGCGCTGGGCGTCGGCGGTCAGGAAGATCAGCGGCACCCGCGAGATCTCCGGAACGCCGAGCGCGCGCAGTTTCCGCAGGAACGTCAGACCGTCGATCGGCTCCATGTGGATGTCGCACAGGATGACCTGCGGTTTCACCCGAAGAAGCTCCTTGAAGCCGTCCGCCCCATTCTCGGCCTCGTGAATGAGCCGGAAACCGATCTGGCGCAGCAGCCGACAGATGATCTTGCGGATGTGAAGCTCGTCCTCGAGCACAAGAACGCGCGTATGCTCATAGGGGTTCGCCCTGCCGAATTCCGTCATCGCATCTCCTGGCGACCAGATGCCGGCCGATAGCTCGGGAAAGTCGAAATACAAGCACCGAACTAGCGCGTTTGGCTAGATCTTCATTATTTTCGGCAAAATTTCCTCGAACTCCAACAGTGTTGGCTGCAGGACCTCCGCAAAGATCGCCGCGGTTTCCATATCCTCGGCGTCCAGCAAGTCCTGAATGTCCCCGGCGATGCGCCCAAGTCGGTTCGCACCGACGGACAGCGCCGCTCCCTTGAGCGCATGCGTGACGTCGCGGGCCCGCTTGCGATCGCCGTCCGCGAGCGCGGCGGTGATGCCCTCGATCCGCGCGGGCCAGGACGCCGCCGCGCTGCGAATGAGATCCTTCGCCTCGTCGTCGAGCCCACCGAAGCTGGCGCCCAACGGCGCTGGATCGAAGATCTCCGGGTCCCAGTCGATCGCCGGACCGGCGGGATCAGCAGGCTCCTCGTCCACCGCGTCCCGGCGCAGGTCGAGGGCCTGCGGCAGGGACGCGGCCAGCAACCGGCCGAGCTTGCGGCTGTCGATCGGCTTGGTGAGGTAAGCGTCCATGCCCGCTTCAAGGCAGGCTTCCTCGGTGCCCGACAGCGCGTCCGCCGTCAGGGCGATGATCGGTAGGCGCCGGCCGCTATCGGCCTCCCGGCGACGGATCGCCCGGGTCAGCTCGAAGCCGTCCATCACCGGCATGTTGAAATCGGTCAGCAGCAGCCCGTGACCGGGTGTGTCGAGCATGTCGAGCGCGATCCGGCCGTTCTCCGCGATCTCGCAGGCGAACCCCATGCGCGACAGCATCTGCCGGATCACCACCTGGTTCGTCTCGTTGTCCTCCGCGACCAGGATCAGCGCGTCGGCGGCCCGCGCCGCCTCCACATCCGGCGGCGCGAAGGCCATGTCCTCGCGGGCGTCAATCTCGATCTCGTCGGCCGGCGCCAGACCAAGACCGATCGCCACCGCGCGCCAGAGCGACGGACGGGATATCGGCACCGTCAGCAGGGCGGAGGCGCGCGACTTCAGCGCCGGCTCCAATCCGGCGACCTGCGAGCGGAAACCGAGGAACACGATGTGACCGTCGAGCCGCGCGAGGCTCTCACCCGCCGGATCGCACGCGTCGCAGGCGACGATCCAAAGCGTGCGCGCGCCCGCCGCGTCGATGATGTCGTCGATCCGCTCAACCGCCGAGACCCCACCGGCGCGCAGATAGCTCTCGGCCACCACGGCAACCGCTGGTGACAGGCCGATCAGGGCGACCGATGCTGCCGACAGGTCGTCGGCATAGCGCGGCGGCTCGTCGCCGACCGGAGCGAGCGGCAACTCGAACCAGAAGGTCGAGCCGTCGCCGGCAACGCTGTCGACGCCGATGGCGCCGCCCATCAGTTCCGACAACCGCTGGCAGATCGACAGACCGAGACCGGTTCCGCCGTACTTCCGCGAGGTGGAACTGTCGGCCTGCTCGAACGCGCGGAACAAGCGTCCCTGCTGTTCCTCCGTCAGACCGATGCCGGTGTCGCTGACCGCGAAGCGAAGGCGATCGTCCGTGCCGTCGACGCGGCTCACCGTGATGCCGATGGCGCCCCGTTCCGTGAACTTGACCGCGTTGCCGCCGAGATTGAGCAGGATCTGACGCACCCGGGTCGGGTCGCCCAGGCGGCCGTCGACCAGCGACGGATCGATGTCGACGATCAGCTCCAGGCCCTTGTCCTCGGCCCGCGGCGCCAACAGCTCGGCCGAGCCGTTGACCACGTCCATCAGCGAGAACTCGACGGTCTCGATCTCGAGCTTGCCGGCCTCGATCTTCGAGAAGTCGAGAATGTCGTTGATGATGGTCAGCAGCGCCGTCGCGGAATCCGTGATGACCTTGGCCATCCGGCGCTGCTCGCCGTCGAGCTTGGTCAGGCCCAGCAGTTCCGCCATCGACATCACACCGTTCATCGGCGTGCGGATCTCGTGGCTCATGGTGGCGAGGAACGTCGACTTGGCCTGGGTGGCGGCCTCGGCGGCATCCCGTGCCTCGCGCAGCTCCGCCTCCGCCTGCTGACGCAACGCCACCTCGACCCGCAGCTTCACCGCGTAGGAGGCGACGATGCCGAATACCACCACCGCCATGAAGGCCAGGGCGACGTTGCGATACACGTCATACAGCGCGCTCTCCAGCACGTGCTCCAGGTCGCGGGCCAGGTAGATCTGCATCGGCATGGCACGGGTCGGATCGAGGTCCGCCTTGGTCGTCAGGAAACTGCGGCCCTCGGCGTTGACGATCTGAACCTCATCGCCCCGTTTGAGCTGCCTCGCCGCCGTGCTCTCGAAGCTGTCGGGATCGCGATAGTTCTCCAGGAACTCGAGTGTGCCGTCCTCCAACTCGTCATCCCGGCGCACCAGTTCGGGATGGCCGAGAACCTTGTCGCCGAAATCGGTGGCGAAGACGATGTCGGCGGCGCCGGCCAGGGCCGTCGATGTCGACAGAAGGGTCTGGGACAGGGATCCGAGCGCCAGATCGACCCCGAGGATGGCCCAGATCGATCCGTCGGCATCGAAGATCGGTTGGGCATAGGTGACGCCGATCCGACCGCTGGACGCGAAGACATAGGCCTCCGTCCAATGCGGTTCCCGATCCTCCAGGACCGCGAGGTACCATGGCCGCACCCGCGGGTCATACGGGTCGCTCAGCCGCGAGGAAGAGTACGTGCGCCCGGATACATGGTCGTAGACCTGCCAGCGCCCGCGCCGGTCGAGATCCGGGTTGTCGATAATGCGCTGGAAGAGGCCGCGGCTGGGGCCGTCGTACATGTCCGACGGCTCGTGGCCGTCAAGTTCCAGGTCCTGGACGTGAAGGAAGCGGCCGTCGGGGAAGCCGAGGAAGGCGCCGTTGATCTGCTCGAACTGGCGCACCGGTCCCGTTGCCACCGCGAAGAACAGGTCCGCGCGCGCGTCGTCGGCCGCCAGGCGGATACCGGAATCGGCGATCGTGCCGCCCAGGGTCAGCGCTGGTTCGAAGACCGAGGTCAGGGTCTGAATGAAGGCCGCGGAGGCGTCACGCAGGCCGTGGCTGGAGTCGCTGATCAGTTCGTCACGCTGGGCGTGATAGACCCAGTATGAGATCGCCCCGCTGCCGCTCAGGACCGTCACGGCGACGACGATGAAGATAACCCAGCGCTGCGGCAGCAAGTTTCAGTTCTCCGCGTCGGATCCCGTGGGGAACCGTAGCGGCAAAGCCGATCAGCGAGAACCGGTTTCTCCGGCCGGGCAAGCGGCCGGTTCGGGGCGGGAAGGCGCGCGCCGGTGCGCCTTCCCGCCGAATGTCGTCAGACGGTCGCCGCCTCGCCGATGTTGTCGACCCCGCGCTCCTCGAGCACCGTGGTCAGCCAGTTCGGATCCATCTCCGGCACCGACGACAGCAGAAGGTCGGTGTAGGGATGGTGCGGCGGCGTGAACATCTCGTCCTTCGGCCCCTGCTCGACCACCTGTCCCTGTTTCATCACCACGACCTCATCGGCGATCGAGCGCACGGTCGCCAGGTCATGGGTGATGAACATGTAGGCGAGGTTCAGTTCGGTCTGCAGGCGGTCCAGGAGCTTCAGGATGCCCTCGGCCACGAGCTGGTCGAGCGCGCTGGTCACCTCGTCGCAGATGATGAAGGTCGGCTCCGCGGCCAGCGCCCGGGCGATGCCGATGCGCTGCTTCTGTCCGCCCGACAGCTCGGGCGGGTAGCGGTTGTAGAACTTCGCCGGATCGAGCTCGATCAGGTCGAGCAGCTCGTCGACCCGGCTCTTCAGCGCGCCGCCCTTCAGGCCCATGTAGAACTGCGCCGGCCGGCCGATGATGTCGCAGATCCGGACCTTCGGATTCAGCGCGGTGTCGGCCATCTGGTAAATCATCTGGGCCTTGCGCAGCTCCTCGGTGGTGCGGGTCTTGTAGCTTGGCGGCATCTCGACGCCGTTCATGAGGATCTTGCCGCTGATCGGCGGCAGCAGACCCGTGATGCACCGCGCCGTCGTCGACTTGCCGGATCCGGACTCGCCCACGACCGCAACCGTCATGCCGGCGTAGATGTCGAAGGAGACGTCGTCGAGCACCTTGGTGTCGCCATAGGCGGCGCTGACGTTCTGCACCGACACCACCGGCACCGCGTCGCCGCCGGGGCGCGACTTCTGCGGGCGCTCGAAACTACGGACCGCCCACAGGGACTTGGTGTAGTCCTCCTTCGGGCTCTTGAGCATGGTCGCGGTGTCGGCTTCCTCGACCTCGTTGCCCTTGAGCAGCACCTTGATGGTGTCCGCCATCTGGGCGACCACGGCGAGGTCGTGGGTGATGTAGATGGCGGCGGTGTTGAACTGCTCGACGATGTCTCGGATCGCCGCCAGCACCTCGATCTGGGTGGTCACGTCGAGCGCGGTGGTCGGCTCGTCGAAGATGATCAGATCGGGACGGCAGGCCATGGCCATGGCGGTCATGGCGCGCTGGAGCTGGCCGCCCGACACCTGGTGCGGGTAGCGGAACCCGATCTCGGTCGGGTTCGGCAGACGCAGGCGCTCGTAGAGCCCCATCGCGTCCTCCTGCGCCTCCATCCGCTTGCGGATGCGGTAGTGGACCGGCGCCTCGGTATGCTGGTCGATCAGCTTGTGCGCGGGATTGAAAGACGCCGCCGCCGACTGCGCCACGTAGGCGATGCGTGATCCGCGCAGCGCGCGCAGATCGCTTTCCGGCGTCGTCGTCAGTTCCATGCCATCGAACTCGATCGAGCCACCGGAGATCCGGCAACCGTCGCGCGCGAAGCCCATGGCGGCCAGCCCGATGGTCGACTTGCCGGCCCCGGACTCGCCGATCAGGCCCATGACCTCACCCCGGTGCAGGGTGAGGTCGACGCCGTGAACGATCTCGATCCACTTCTCGTCCGAGTAGCCCTCGATGCGAAGGCCCTCGATCTGGAGCAGGACTTCCTTCTTCTTCTCAGCCATGGTCATCACCCCTTGAGACCGGACGACCGGAACAGCATCCAGTCGACGACGAAGTTGACCGCAACCGTCAGCAGCGCGATCGCGGCGGCCGGGAACAGCGGCGTGATCTCACCGAAGGAGATCAGCGTCGCGTTCTCGCGCACCATCGAGCCCCAGTCCGCGGTCGGCGGCTGCAGGCCGAGTCCGAGGAAGGAAAGTCCGGCCACCAGCAGGAAGACGAAGCAGAACTCGAGACCGAACTCCGCGATGAGAGGCGCGGTCGAGTTCGGCAGGATCTCTCGGCGGATCAGGTACCACAGACCCTCACCGCGCAGCCGCGCCGCCTCGATGTAATCCATCACCACCACGTTGCCGGCGACCGCCCGGGTCAGACGGAAGACGCGCGGCGAGTAGATGATCGCGATGATGATGATCAGGATGAACGTGTTGGTGCCGAAGATCGACAGCAGCAGCAGGGCGAAGATCAGCGACGGCACCGACATGATGACGTCGACGACCCGGCCCATGATCTGGTCGAACCAGCCGCCCAACGTGGCCGCGATCAGCCCCGCCAACGCGCCCATGATGAAGGCGAGCGACGTGGCCAACAGAGCAAGGCCGACGGTGTTCCGCGCGCCATAAACCAGGCGACTGAACATGTCACGGCCCAGTTGGTCGGCCCCGAGCAGCATGTTCTCGTCGGCCGGTGCGAAGGCGCCGGCGATGACTTCCGCCTCGCCGTAGGGCGCGATCACCGGCGCGAAGATGCCGGCGATCGCGTAGACACCGATCACGAACATGCCGAACGTCGCCGTCAGTGGAGCCGTCTTGACGGCCTTGGACAGCTCGGTCGGGCAGACGATCACCAGGAACTCGCGGAAGGCGTAGGCGGTGCCCGCCGAGAAGGCGATCAGGCCTGCCACCACCGTGATGGTCCACAGCGCCGACTCGCCGCCGACGATGCCGACGATGAACGACACCAGGGTGAGCGAGAACAGCAGCAGGAAAGCCGAGCGCGACTGGTAGTACGCGGCGACGCAGGATGCCCCCACGAGCAGCGCGTAGTATCCGATGACGAAGAAATTCATCTGCCCGCCCTCACTTCGGATGCCGCAAACGCGGGTTTGTCAGGATCGCCCCGACATCCGCCGCGAGGTTCAGCAGAATGAACGTCGCCGCGAAGATCAGGCAGCAGGCCTGCACCACCGGGAAGTCGCGCTTGGTCACGCTGTCGACCAGAAGCTGGCCGATGCCGGGATAGACGAACACCACCTCGACCAGCACCACGCCGGTGATGAGGTAGGCCAGGTTCAGCGCGACCACGTTGATGATCGGCGCCCAGGCATTCGGCAACGCATGCTTGACGATCACCTTCCAGGCGGGCGTGCCCTTGAGCCGCGCCATCTCGATATACGGCGAGGCCAGCAGGTTGATGATCGACGCCCGCGTCATGCGCATCATGTGCGCCACGACCACGAGGACCATGGTCAGCGCCGGCAGGAACGTCCGGTTCAGCAGCTCGAAGAACGTCATGTCGTCGCTCAGGCTGGCGATCGCCGGGAACCACGGGTTCTTGACCGCCAGGTAGAGGATCAGGATGTAGCCGAGGAAGAACTCGGGCGACGAGATCGAGGTCAGGGTCGTGACGTTGGCCACGCGGTCGAAGATGCTCTCGCGCAGCAGCGCGACGATGACGCCGAGGATGATGGCGACCGGGACCGCGATCACCGCGGCGTAGGTCGCCAGGAACAGCGTGTTCGCGAACCGTGGGCCGATCGTCTCGATGACCGGATTCTGCGAGATCAGCGAAACGCCGAAATCCCCCTGCAGCGCGCCGGCCAGCCAGCCGAAGTACCGGAAGATCGCCGGTTCGTTCAGCCCGAGCTGCTCGCGCATGGCCCGAAGGTTCTCCTCGGTCGCGCCCTGGCCGAGAACCGCCTCGGCGATATCGCCCGGCAGCAGCTCGACCGCGAAGAATATCAGAATGGAGATCACGAGTAGTGTGAGCGCTCCAAGGCCGAGCCGTTTGAGCACAATGCCCAACACGTCGGTCATCGTCCGCCTCCTCTGCAATCGCTTCTCTTTGGCTTGCTGCCAATGGCGCGCCCGCCGACTATCCTCGGCTTGCGGCGCGGCCGCGCGACAGCCCCCCGGCCAAACGTCCCTCCGGTCCGAAGACCGGGGTCCTCCGGGCGACGCCGGAAGACCCCCAGGTGGTGCGCGGGATCACCGGCACGCGGCCGGCGATCCCGCAGCGCATCAGCCGAACCACCAGCGGTGATAAGCGCGACCGCCATCCAGCTCCCAGCTCGACGCCAGGTCCGGACCATGCTCGACACCCTTGGTGCGGGCGTAGGTGAAGTTGGTGAACATCGGAATGATGGTCCCGCCTTCATCGCGCGCGATCATGCACATCTCGTGATACATCGCGGCGCGCCGCTCCTGGTCGATCTCGGCTTTCGCCTGCAGGAGCAGTTCGTTGAACCGCGGATGCTTCCAGTGGGACTCGTTCCACGCCGCGTCGTCCTTGTAGGCGAGCGTGAACATGTTGTCCGGGGTCGGGCGCGCGCCCCACTTCACGAACACGAACGGCTTCTTCAGCCAGACATCCGACCAGTAGCCGTCGCTCGGTTCGCGGACGACCTGGATATCGATGCCGGCCTTCTTCGCGTGCTCGGCGTACAGAACGCACATGTCGACCGCACCCGGCAGAACGCTGTCCGCCGCCGACAGGCTGACCGACAGGCTGTCCAAGCCGGCCTGCTTGAGGTGGTACTTGGCCCGTTCCGGATCGTACTCGCGCTGCGGGATGTCCGCCGGGAAGTACGGCATGCCCGGCGAGACGTGGAAGTCGTTCCCCGCCGAGGCCCGGCCGAACATAATCTTCTCGATGATGTCGTTCCGGTCGATCGCCAGCTTGAGCGCCATGCGGACGTCGTTGTTGTCGTACGGCGCCACGTCCGTGAACATCGGCAGGGTGATCGCCGAACCCGACGGCACGTCGTCGATGACGATGTTCGGGTTGCGGGCCATCAGGCTCGCGGTCTTCAGGTCGATCTGGGTCACCGCGTTGACCGCGCCGGTCAGCAGCGACGTCTGACGGGCGTTCGGGTCGTTGAGCTGGAGCATCTCGATCTCGTCGAAATACGCCCCCTCGCGGTGCCAGCCGACGTGACGCTCGAGGGTCGTGCCGACGCCCGGGTCATTGCTGGTGATCTTGTACGGACCGGCACCGATGCCGCTCTGCCAGTCGATCGTGCCGTCGGCGTTCGCCGGCAGCATGACGAGGTGGTAGTCGGTCATGACCCACGGCAGATCCGCGAAGCCCTGGTTCAGCTCGATGACGATCGTGTCGTCGCCCTTGGCCTTGATGTCGGTCACGGCCGCGAGCAGCGGTGCGGCCGCCGAGGTCGTGTTCTCGCCGCGATGGTGGTTCAGCGACGCGATGGCGTCTTCCGGCGTGAACTTCTTGCCGTTGTGGAAGGTCGCCTTGGTGTTGAGCTTGAAGGTCCAGACCTTGGCGTCGGGAGTGGCGCTCCACTCGACCGCCATGTCCGGGCCGAGACCGTTCGTCGAGGTGATCTCGGTCAGATAGCTGCGATGGGCGTGGGCCAGCTGGATCTCGCCGACCGCCTGGTACTTGCCCGGATCCATCTGGTCGGAGGTGTTCTTGTCGTGCACACCGACTTTGAAGGTGCCCCCGCGCTTCGGCGCGGCGTACGCGGCCTTCGAGGACCACAGCCCCGAGGCGGTCGTCGCAGTAACGCCGGCCGCGATGGCGTAGTGCATGAAGTCACGCCGAGATAGACGGCCCCGCCTCGCCTCGGCTGCCATGCGATCGATCAAGTCGTCGCGTGATTTGTTAGACATGCTAGCTCCCTTCCGATTGGTACTCTGCGAGCGATTGTCGAGGGTCTCTGCGTGTTTGGTATTTGGTTGTTTATCGGACCCTATCGTTCCCATCCGAGGTGGGTACCGTAACACTGTCGAAACAGGCTGTCGTCCCCATCGGGCCAATTTCTCGCAATTTCCCCAAGCCCCACATTCACTTGCTTTCAGGGGACTAAAGGGTGAATCGCACCCGGTTGTGAAGCTCCCACTGTTCCAAAACCGACGCCGAAACCGACCCCGCCCGGGGTACCGGAGGCGGTACTTGGAATCTGGGCGCGCGCGACGCATCCTAGGCATCAATCGTGGTGAACGTCGCGCCGAGCGCTCGGCGCGCCGGGTCCGGGAGGACGGTGATGTACGCACAGCAGATCAAGACTGATGCCCGTCGGCTGAAGACCCTTGAGGAGATGGACGACCAGGAGCGGGCGTTTCAGGAACGGGTCGACGCCGACATCAAGATCGAGGCCAAGGACTGGATGCCGGACGGCTATCGCAAGACCCTGATCCGCCAGATCTCGCAGCACGCCCATTCGGAAATCGTCGGCCAGCTGCCCGAGGCCAACTGGATCAGCCGCGCCCCGACGCTGGAGCGCAAGGCGATCCTGCTGGCCAAGGTCCAGGACGAAGCCGGCCACGGGCTCTACCTCTACTGTGCCGCCGAGACGCTGGGCATCAGCCGCGACCAGATGCTGGCGCAGCTGCACTCGGGCAAGGCCAAGTACTCCTCGATCTTCAACTACCCCACCCTCACCTGGGCCGATGTCGGGATGATCGGCTGGCTGGTCGACGGGGCGGCGATCATGAACCAGGTGCCACTGCAGCGCTGCTCCTACGGCCCCTACAGCCGGGCGATGATCCGGGTGTGCAAGGAGGAGAGCTTCCACCAGCGCCAGGGCTACGACGCGCTGATCACGCTCTGTCATAAGGGCACGGCGGCGCAGAAGGCGATGGCGCAGGACGCGCTGGACCGCTGGTGGTGGCCGTCGCTGATGATGTTCGGACCGCCGGACGGGGAGTCGATCCACTCCGCCCAGTCCATGGCCTGGAAGATCAAGCAGAACTCCAACGACGAGCTACGCCAGAAATTCGTCGACCAGACGGTGCCCCAGGCCGACTACCTCGGCCTCACCATTCCCGATCCGGACCTGAAATGGAACGACGCGAAGGGTGGCTACGATTTCGGCGAGATCGACTGGGACGAGTTCCACCGGGTCCTGCGCGGCGATGGTCCCTGCAACAAGCAGCGCCTGGACGACCGGGTGACGGCCTGGGAGGACGGCGCCTGGTACCGCGAGGGCCTGATGGCGCATGCCGAGAAGAAGGCTGCCCGCCGCGCCGCCGCGGCCGCCTGAGCCGGGAGGGCACGATGAGCGAATGGCCGCTTTGGGAGATCTTCATCCGGGGTCAGCACGGCGGCTCCCACCGCCATGTCGGCAGTCTGCATGCCCCCGACGCCGAGAAGGCGATCCTGAACGCCCGCGACGTCTACACGCGGCGCAACGAGGGGGTCAGCATCTGGGTGGTGCGGGCCAGCGACATCGCGGCCAGCGCGCCGGGCGAGAAAGGGCCGCTGTTCGAGCCGTCGAACAGCAAGGTTTACCGCCACCCCACGTTCTTCGACATCCCCGACGACGTGGGGGCGATGTGATGGCCCCCGCCCACGACGATCCGCTGTTCGCCTACACCCTGCGGCTCGGCGATAACTGCCTGATCCTGGCCCAGCGCCTGACCGCCTGGGTCGGCCACGCGCCGGTGCTGGAAGAGGACATCGCCGTCGCCAACATCGCCCTCGACCTCGTGGGCCAGGCCCAGCTTTGGCTGGGTCTCGCCGGCGAGATCGAGGGCCAGGGCCGGGACGCCGACGCCCTCGCCTATCACCGCGACGCCTGGGCCTTCCGGAACCTGCTTCTGGTCGAGCAACCGAACGGCGATTTCGCCCACACCCTCATGCGCCAGTATCTGTTCGATGCCTGGCATCACGCCCTTCTGGTCCGGCTGGCCGCCAGCGCCGAGCCGCGCGTCGCCGCGATCGCCGCCAAGGCCGAGAAGGAGGCCGCCTATCATCTGGCCCGAAGCCGCGACCTGGTCGTGAGCCTGGGCGACGGCACGGCGGAAAGCCATGCGCGCATGCAGGCCGCCCTCGACGATCTCTGGCCCTATGCCGGGGAGATGGTCCTGGCCGATCCGGTCGACGCCGCCCTGGCGGAGTCCGGTGTCGCGCCGGCGCTGGACCTCGTCGCCGGGGACTGGAACCGCCATGTTGCGGACGCCCTGGCCGAGGCCACCCTCGACCGCCCGGAGGACGGCTACGTTCAGGAGGGCGGCAAGCGCGGCGTGCACAGCGAGCATCTCGGCTACATGCTCGCCGAGATGCAGTTCCTGCAGCGCGCCTATCCCGACGGAACCTGGTGAGGCCGGCGATGGGCGCCACCGCCACCCCGCCCTCCACCGACACGGTCTGGCGCTGGCTCGCCGCGCTGCCGGATCCGGAGATCCCGGTGCTCAGCCTCGTCGATCTCGGCGTGATCCGCGATGTTGCCTGGCGGGGCGAGACCCTGGAGGTCACCCTGACGCCGACCTATTCCGGCTGTCCCGCCACCGGTGTCATCCAGATCGAGGTCGAGCGGGCGTTGCGCGATCGCGGGATCGCCGATCTCGAGATCAAGCGCCAGCTTTCGCCGCCCTGGACCACCGATTGGATCACCGAACGGGGACGTGCCTCGCTCAAGGAATACGGCATCGCCCCGCCGGGCAGCACCGAATGCCCGCGTTGCGGGTCGACGGACACCGCCGAGATCAGCCGCTTCGGCTCCACCCCCTGCAAGGCCCAGCACCGCTGCAACGCCTGCCTGGAGCCCTTCGATCTGTTCAAGTGCATCTGATGGCCACGTTCTTTCCGCTTCGTGTCACCGATATCCGCCGCGAGACCCGGGACGCGGTGGTGCTCACCCTCGAGCCACGCCCAGAGGACCGCGACAGCTTCGCCTTCATCCAGGGGCAGTACCTGACTTTCCGCCGCACCTTCGACGGCGAGGAGGTCCGCCGCTCCTACTCGATCTGTGTCGAGCGGGGGGCGGCGCGGCTCCAGGTCGGCATCAAGAAGGTCGAGGGCGGCTGGTTCTCGACCTGGGCCAACGACGAGCTGGAGGTCGGCACCGAGCTGGACGCCATGGCGCCGATGGGCACCTTCCACGCTCCGATCGAGCCGGATGCCGCCAAGCACTATCTCGGTTTCGCCGGTGGCAGCGGCATCACCCCGGTGCTCGGCATCATCCGTACGGTTCTGGCCGAGGAGCCGAAATCCAGCTTCACCCTGGTCTACGGCAACCGGTCGTCCAACACGATCATGTTTCGCGAGGACCTGGAGGACCTGAAGAACCGCCATCTCGGCCGGTTCAGCATCGTCCACATCCTGGAGAGCGACGCCCAGGAGATCGAGCTGTTCACCGGCCGGGTCGACGCCGCCAAGTGCGAGGCGCTGTTCGAGCGCTGGATCGACGTCGCCCGAGCGGACCAGGCGTTCATCTGCGGCCCCGAGCCGATGATGCTGGCGGTCGCCGACGCCCTCAGGGCCCGCGGCATGGCCGAGGAGCGGATCAAGTTCGAACTGTTCGCCAGCGCCCGTCCCGGTCGGGCGCGCAAGCAGAGTGCGGCGACGCAGGCCGAAAATTCGGAGGAGACCTGTACCGCCACGATCCTGCTCGACGGCGTGAAACGGGTGGTCCAGATGCCCAAGCGCGGCATGTCGGTGCTCGACGCCGCCCTCGGCGCGGACCTGGACGCGCCATACGCCTGCAAGGCCGGGGTCTGCTCGACCTGCCGCGCGATGATCGTGGACGGCGAGGCCGAGATGGAGGCGAACTACGCGCTGGAGGATTACGAGGTCCGGCGCGGCTATGTGCTGACCTGCCAGTGCTACCCGCTGACCGACACCCTCACCGTGGATTACGGGCAGTAGATGACCGACGCGCGCACCATCGACGACTACCTGGCCCGGGGCGGCAAGCTGACCTCGCCGGAGAACGCGTCGCCGCGTTATCGGGGTGAGCTGATGCGGCTGATGGCCGTCTTCGTCGACAGCGAGATGGCCGGCGCGGCGGGTTTTGCCGACTGCATCAACGACGCTCCCGGCATCACCGAGCGCATCGCCGCCTCGCGCATCGTGCTGGAGAAGCTCGACCACGCGGAGCGGGTGCTGCGGATCATGGGCGAGTTCGGCGCCGATACCGCGCGCTACGCCACCCACCAGCCCTGGGCCGCCCGTCTCGACCGCGGCGCCGATCTGGGGACCGAACGCCGGCCGGGCGACATGCGCCTGAACGTCTTCCATTACCCGCTGGCGGGATGGGAGGACGCGGTGGTGATGAACGTGCTGATGGGCCGGGCCACGACCATCCAGCTCCGGGAGTTCGCCCGGATCTCCTACCAGCCGCTGGCCGAGGCGTTCGCCGCGATCCTGCCGCGCGAGACCCGCCACGCCGAACTGGGCGAGGACGGGCTCCGCGCGATCTGCGCCGGCGAGGCCGGCCGCACCCGGGCCGAAGACTCGGTCACGTACTGGATGCCGCGGGTGACCGCGAGCTTCGGCGCCCCCGACTCGCCGCGCTTCGCGCTGCTGAACCGCTACGGCCTGCGGCACGAGAGCAACGCGGCGCTGCAGGCGCGCTGGCAAGCCGCCGTCGCCGCCATCCTGGCGGAAAACGGCCTCACCGTCTGACCGAGCAGAGGATTGCATGGCCCAGGTCTATTCCTTCGACGGCGTCACCCCGGTGGTCGACCCGAACGCCTTCGTCCACCCGGCGGCGGTGCTGATCGGCGATGTGATCGTGGGCGCCGGCTGCTATGTCGGCCCGGCCGCCGTCCTGCGCGGCGACTTCGGTCGAATCATCATGGAGGACGACAGCAACCTGCAGGAGACCTGTGTCGTCCATTCCTTCCCCGACGCCGAGGTGGTGATCGAGAGCTATGGCCATATCGGACACGGCGCGATCCTCCACGGCTGCCGCATCGGCCGCAACGCGCTGGTCGGCATGAACGCCGTTGTCATGGACGGGGCGGAGATCGGTGAGAACTCGATCGTCGCGGCGCTGGCCTTCGTCAAGGCGGGTGACAGGATCCCGGCGAACAGCCTCGCCGTCGGTTCGCCGGCACGTGTCGTGCGGGAGCTCGACGACCAGCAAATCGCCTGGAAACGCTCGGGCACCGACGTCTACCGGCAGCTTGCCGCCGAGGCGCATGAGAAGCTGGTTGCCTGCGATCCGCTCTCCGCCGTCGAGCCGGACCGCCGCCGGGTGCGCGCGCCGAAACTCGATCCGCTGTACCTGGAGCGCCGGAGACTGGCGAACGGGGCGGACTGACGGCCCCCTACTGGGTCTTTGTCAGCTCGACCAGGTCGCTCCACAGGTCGACCAGCGTTTCCGGCACGAACTGCCCCTTCTCCATGAACTTCTGATGCTGCTCGATGCAGCTGTCCAGGATCGAGATCGTGCCGCCCAGGAACCAGAACAGGTCCTCCGCGATGGCGAAGAACTGGCGGAACTCCACCGGGTTCTCCCCCTTCACGAAGAAATCGTCATAGACCTTATGGTAGCGGCCCATCACCGCGTTCAGGTCGCTGCGATGCTCCTTGACGCGGGCCAACGGGACCTGCCAGTCGGTCGTGACCGTGCCGTTGTAGATCCGCATGGTGCGGTCTTTGTGCAGCCGGACCAGGAACTCCATCATCTTGGTCAGGTCGGCCTGCATGTTGGAGATCTTGTAGTCGTAGTACACGATCCCCTTCCATGCGTAGTACAGCGCGCCGGCATCCGTCGTCTCGATCCGCATAGCCTGGGTCAGCGGCTTGAGAAGCTCGATGTCCACCGCTTCCCACATCTTCTCGACCAGCCGCAGCGTGTGCAGCTCGAGATCCTCGTCCTTGGCGACCCCGGAAAAGGCGATACGGGCCAGCGGCCGGAACTTGGAGATGATGCTGTTCTTGATGTCCTGCCATTCCTCCAGCGGGATCTGCAGGTAGACCTCGTCGATCTCCAGCTCGTTGATCTCGAACTTGTCGCGGATCAGGAACGGATCGAGCGACGGCAGCGTATCGAACATCCGCAGGATCTCGATGTCGTGGTCGCGCACCTCCTCCGGCTGCGAGCCGAGGAAATGGTCGTCCAGCTTCCGCTCGAAATTCGCCTCGCCGACATAAACCGACTTGCCGCCGACCCGACCCAAGGTCTGGGGAACGTACTCGTCGGAATACGGGAAGTGCACCTTCGTCGCCAACTGATGCGGCCGCATCAGGGCTTTCATGTGCGACGGCACCACCTCCTTGGAGACGATGCAGGAGTTCATCGCGTCGGTGTAGAACAGCGGCCGGAAGATCCGACCTTCCTGGTTGGCGATCTTCGTCAGACGAAAACAGTTGAAGACCCGGGTGTTGAGTCTGGCCTGCCTGGCGCCGCCGGTCTTCTGAACCCGCATCGTCCTGCCGCGGGCGACGAGCTTGTCCAGGAGCTGCTTGTTCGAATCATCCATCAGCGAGCCAACCCCGTTAGACCTTCGGCCGCCACAGCGCGCGAATACGCGTTCAAAGCCACCCCCACCCCCAGATCGTTGGCCTGACCACTCTAAGCGCGGCCGCGACGTCCCGTAAACACGTCGAAAATGCTGATTGAATCTGAGTCACATCCGACCGATCACGATGAAGCGTTTCGCATTTTGGTTAAGATTTCGTTTAGGCCGTGCGCCCCGCAAGCCATGCCTCCAGGGCATCGGCGAACGGCGCCATGCTTTTGTAGCCCCGCATGTCCTCGGGCATCGTCCGAAGCGACCCGAGCAACCCATCAGCCAACCCCGGACGGTTCGCGACGGCCGAGATCGGATCGACGACGGTCTTGATGCCGAACACCAGGGCGCCGCTCTCCGGCAGCCGGCGGAAGGTCTGCCGCTCGATGCGCAGGAACAGCCGGTCCGCGACGTTCTGCGCGGTGATGCTGGGGTCGAACGTCCGTCGGCCGTGGCCGGTCGACTGGAACAGGGTCGGGTCGTCGTTCACCTGCCAATTCAGGCGCATGTAGAGACGATCGGCCACGATCCCGGTGAAGAATCGCTCGACCGGCCGGTTCAGACGCTCGTTGAACCCAGGCACCGGATCGTGGATCGCGCTCATCGGGCGACCGAGCTTGTCGGCCAGGCGCCAGCGCGCCGGGAAACACAACGAGGCCGCCGCCAGGCGGTGCCCGTCGTCATGCGGCGCCATCAGACAGAGATCCTCCTGCACCAGCCGCCCGGCGAGATCCAGCGGCGCCTCGGCGAAGGCCGCGCGCTCGAGGGCGACGCCGTCCCAGGCCGTCACCACCGACTCGGGCGAGACCGAGACCAGATCGGCATGGTGCGCGGCGAGATCCAGCAGCAGAAGGTCGAGACATTCCCGCTGCGCCGCGAGGCTGCCGGGTTGCGCCGCAAAGACATCGCCATGCCGCTCGGCGAGCAGGCGCTTCTTCTCGGCCATGTGCGCGGCGTAGTGGCGGTCGACATCGATCCACTCGGCGGCGCCGATCTCCTTGATCCCGAGGGTGAACTGGAAGCGCCCCTTCTCATAGGGCGCGAATCGCGGCTCGGACGAGGACGCGGCGTCGCTCATGGCAGCCAGTGCGGCGTTCCGAAGGCAACGCCGTTCAGGGGATGGCGCTGGTCCGTCCGGATCACGACCCGCATGCCGGCCACCAACCGGTCACGGCCGAGGACCGCCCAGGTCCAGCCGGCTTCCGATGGGCGGGTGAGCCTGATCTCGTCCAGGACCTCGCCGTCGGGTCCGTGCAGCGCGATGGTGGTGCCGAAGGGGCGGTGCTCGGTGTGAATCGGGACCAGAACGCCGCGCGCGGCCCCCGGTTCACCAAGCGGGGCCGACGCCACGAACCGCCGGTCGTGGAGCCCATTGGAGCCGAACACCGGCCGTGCCGCCTCCGGGACGGCAGCCGTGCCGACCCCGCCGGCCAGCGTTTCACCCTCGAAAGCCCAGGGCTCCAGGACCGCCGGACCGGCCTCCGCCGGAAGGTCGGTGAGGTAGCGGTCCGGCAAGGCGGCGACGGTTCCCGGCAGCCGGCACCGGCTGGCATCGGCGAACACGCCCTCCACCGTCACCGTATCGACGATCGGGTCCGGCGCCTCGCCAAACGCGCGCAGGCCTCGGGTGAAGAGTCCCGCTTCCTCGATCGGCGCCCGGTCGGTCCGCATCTCCAGCGCCGCCCCCCAGGCGATCACCTGGCCATCCGGATCGCGGGCCACCACCCAGGACGCGCGCCGTCCGGTCGCCGGATCGGTCAGCCAGGCCGAGAAGATCACCCCGGTCACGGGATCGATCCGCAACCCGTCGACCACGCCGTCGCACACCGGCGCGTTGATCGCCGGACCATCGACCAGCGCATCCGACGGCGGCATGAACCGCTCAAGCTGCGAGAACGGGCCCAGCTGGGCCGCCTCCATGCCCTGAAGCACGCCGTCCGGAAGCGGTGGCCAATGGGGAAAGACCAGGCGAAGCGTGTCGGGGCGGTAGCCGCCGGCGAGATGGCTGACGATGGCGAGCGACGCCAGGTCCTTGCCGGCCAGCCTGTCGGGCATGTGACGGACGCCGTGGATCGCGCCCGGCAGCAGCAGGACGACGGCGGCCGCCGCCAGGGCCCACCGGGTGAGACGCGGTCGCCGCAGCCGCATCAGCGCGTCGAAACCAATCATCCCCACCGTCACAAGGAACACCATGGACGGTGTGGTGTAGCGCGACGCGTTGGCGGCCCCCAGGCCGATATGCAGGCGGCCGAGGGCGGTCGCCAGGGCCGCCGCCAGCAGGAAACCGCAGATTGCGAACAGCGCCATGCGCACCGCCGGCGTGCGCGACGGCCGGACCAGCGCATACAGGCCGGCGATCACCACGGCGGCGATCGCCGCGATGCCGACGATCTCCTGGCCCAGCGTGCCGATCTCGCCGATCGCCGAGGTCAGGTAGCGGGCCATGAACAGCAGGATCGTGCCCGGATCGACATGGGTGGCGAGCGCCCCGCCGGATCCCGGCCGACCCATGAACGCGGTCACTTCGATCGCGATCACCGCGCCGCCGACCGCCGCGATGGTCAGGCTCCACAGCAACGGCAGGCGCCGCCACAGCGCGAAGACGACCAGCAGCGGCCAGACCGCGAGGCCGTTGAACATGCTGTAGGTGGAGCCCAAGCCGGCCAGGATCGCCCCGAGAACGCTGAGCGCGACCAGGATCGGTCGACCGGCGCGCACCGGCGCCCAGGCGATCAGCGCGAAGGCGAGGCTGGCGAACAGCCAGACCTGAACGAACTGCACCTGGAAGCCGTTCAGCAGATTCTCGTACTGCACCGGCGAGGCCATCGCCGCGGCGGCAACGAGGAAAGCCAGCGCCGTCGCCCGCCACGACTGCCCGAGCCCGCGGAACAACGCCGCCAGCAGCGCGGCGTGCAGCATCGCCGAGAGGAAGATGACGCCGAGCAGGAAGGTCTGGCGCGCGTCCACGAGGGCCACATCCGCCAGGAACCAGAGCTTCGGCACGACCAAGCGATGCTCGTTGTGCCAGCGGTAGATCTCGGTGAACCCGAAGCCGGAGAAGCCACCGGCCTCAACGAATTGCCGGTAGAAGTCGAAGATGTCGCCCTGGGGAATCGGAGTCGACAGGAACAGCGGGAAGCAGGCCCCGAACGCGAGGGTGCCCAATGCCAGGGCGATGACCGCCGCGACCGGCGCCCGATCGCTCATCGCCCGTCCCCCTCGGCCGACGGCTCCTGGGCCGGCGCGGAGCGGGCGGCGAACGAGAAATGCCGATGGCCGAGATAGCTGGTGATCGCCGGGATCACAACGCCGATCATGTGAGCGATGTCGTCGGCGTACCAGGTGAAGCCGACCGCCGGAAACAGGTAACGGGCGAGACCGACGCTGACCAGCCAGACCTGGACCAGCGCCACCACGTTGACGATGGCGAAGCGCAGGAACTCGTCCCGGGCGCTGCGCCCCGATGCCTCGAACACGAACAGCTTGGCCAGGACATAGGCCGTGGTCATGCCGACCAGATAGGCGACCACGACCGCCACCTCGAACGGCATGACGAAGTCGAACAGCCAGCGCGAGACCACGTTGGCCCCGGCCGCGATGCCGCCGGTGACCAGGAACCGTCCGAACTCGCCGAGAACCATGGTCCGCGCCACGTCCGCCCCTCCTAGCCCGCGATCGATGCGGGGATCGCCGCCGCCATCTCCTCGGCCACCCGCGCGCTCTCGCTGATGCCCCGATCCTCGGGATAATAGAACGAGGTGTCGCAGATCTGCAGACCCCGGATCGGCGTCTGCACCGGCGGGATCTTGGCGAGGAACCCGGGCTCGCAGACCGGCTGGGCGTAGCGCAGCCGACCGACCGTCCAGGCCTTCAGGTCGTCATCGGCGATCGCCGGGTTCACACGCTTGAGGCAGGCCATCGATTCCGCGATGAAGGCTTGGTCGTCCCGGCCGAACCTGGGATGGCTGGTCGGCATGTAGAACGGCACATAGACCACCGTGTCCTCGACCGGCCGCAGGTTCGAGAACTGGATGATGCCGGGGATCTCGACGTCCTTGTCGTTGATGTTGACCCAGAAATGCTCGGTCACCGACTTCTTCAGCCGCAGCAGCACGCAGACAACGCCGATGTTCACGATGGCGTCGTACTTCGCCTTCCAGTCGTCCGGCAGCGCCGGAACCATGCGCGAGACGAAGGGCGTCGGCATGGTCGAGATCACCGCCTCGGCCTCCTCGACACCGGATTCGGTGCTCACGCCGGTGACCCTGCCGTCCTCGGCCACCACCTCGCGCACCGGGGTCGCCAGCTTGATCACGCCCCCGCGCTTCTCGATCGCCGCGACCAGGGCGGTGACGAGGGTCTCGGAACCACCCTCGATATAGCCGAGTTCCTCCTGCATGAGGGACCGCCGCGAGGTGCCGACCCGCTTGATCCGGGTCCAGATCCAGGCGGCCGAGACGTTGTCGGCGTATTCGAAAAACTTCAGATCGAACAGCCGCCGCCACAGCACGTCGTAGGCCCGCTTGCCCGCCCCCTTCTCGATCCAGTCCTTGGCCGAGACCGTCTCCAGATCCGACCAGTCGCTGCGCTTGGTCGACAGGAACATCTGCAGGCCGTAGCGGAACTTCGAGATCCAGTCGATCTTCGGGAAGGTGAGCAGCGCGATCGGGTCGCCCCAGCGGTACATCTTCCCGTCGACGAAATAGCCCATGGACGTACCGGTCCAGCGCATCTTGTCGCCGATGCCGAGCCGCTCCATCAGCTTGAAGGTCGGCCGGTCCGCCTTGCAGACGAAGTGGTAGAATCGCTCGATCGACAGCCCGTCCAGGTCCAGATGCGCCGCCATGCCGCCGGGCACGGTATCCGCCTCGTAGACCGTCACCTCATGGCCACCCTCCAGCGCGTGATAGGCGGCGGCGAGGCCCATGGCGCCGGCTCCGATGATCGCGACCTTGGCCATGGCTGGCTCCTCAGAAATCCAGGATCACGCCCGAGTATTTCGGGTCGTTGAAGGTGGCGGCCAGCGCCTCGTCCAGCGGCGTCGAGCGCACGCCGAAGATCTCCGGCCAGTCGATCACCTCGAAGCTGTCCGGCGTCACCAGCGCCTCGAGCTGCTTGGTGGTGAACGGCGGGTCGCGGTCGAACACGGCGTAGGTCTTCAGCAGCAGCCAGAACAGGCCGTAGGGGATGTGCAGGATCGGCGTGTTCGCCCCGCTCGCCTTGCGCACCGCCTTGATCAGGTCGACATAGTCGATCTCTTCCTGGCCCGAGATGTTCCACGTTCCCTCGCGCCGCCCGTCCAGGCAGGCGAGCACGATGTCGGAGAAGTCGCCGCCGTAGAGCGGCTGGCGCATGTACTTGCCGCTGCCGGGAATCGGAAACACCGGCGCCCGCTTCATGAACCGGGCCAGCCAGCCGAGATGCTTGCGGTCGAACCAGCCGTACATCAGGGTCGGGCGCAGGATCGAATGGGGGATCCCGCTCTCCACCACCAGCGTCTCCTGGGCCTTCTTGCTCTCGGTGTAGAAGTCGACGGCCTTGGAGTTCACCACCGAGGACGAGACGTGGCAGAGATACGCCACCCTTTCTGCCTTCATCGCATCGAGCACGAGCCTGGTGGCTCGGACGTTGTTGGCCTCGAAGGTGTCCGGGTCCAGCCCGCCGATCTGGGCGTGAAGCTGGATCACCGCGTCGGCACCCTTGAACGCCGCCGTCCAATCGCCCGGCTGGGCGAGATCCGCCTCGATCACCTCGATGCCGGGATGCAGGTTCGCCAGCACCGGGGTGTTCTTCGGATGCTTGTCGATGGCGACGATCTGCAGATCCCTGCGGTCGGCAATGCGCGCGATCAGGTTCTGGCCGACGAGCCCGGCGGCGCCGGTGATGACGATGCGTGCCATGGGGTCAGATGTTCATCTTATTGAAGATCGGCCGGGGCAGGTTTCGGATGATCAGCATCACGAAGAACCAGAACCAGCGGGTGTAGAGCACCGGTTTGCGCTTCTCGATCGCCTTCTGGATGTCGGCGGCAACCTGCTCGGGCGTGGCCCAGAGCGGCCCGTCGCGCCCGTCGATATGGGCGGTCATCGGCGTGGCCACGAACCCCGGCTTGACGCAGATCACCGTCACGCTGGTGCCGGCGAACCGGTGCGCCATGCCCTCCAGATAGGTCGACAACCCGGCCTTGGCGGCGCCGTAGGCGTAGTTGGTGCGCCGTCCCCGATCGCCGGCAACGGACGAAATCGCGACCAGCGTCCCGGCCCCGGCCGCCTCGAAGGTCCGGGCGGCGAGCTCGCACCAGACGACGGCGCTGGTGAAATTGGCCTGGAGCCCGTCGGTCAGCGCCGCCGTGTCACTCTGCGCGTCCTTCTGGTCGCCGAGGATGCCGTAGGCGAGAAACACGGTATCGATACCGCCGAGCTGCTCGCCCCAGCGCGCGAAGCGGATGTCGGCCTCCGCGGTGTCAGCCAGATCCTCGGTGGCGGTCTGCACGTCCGGGGCCCCGCGCGCCTTCAGGTCGTCGGCGATCGCGGCAAGCTTCTCACCGTCGCGCGCCACCAGCAGCAGCGCGTCGCCGGCGGACGCGCGCAACCGGCACCAGTGCTCGGCAATCGCGGAGGTGGCGCCCAGCACCAGGATACGGCTCGTCGCGGCCATCTCGGATCAGCCCTCCTCGGTCATGCGGCGCCAGAAGCTCGACATCAGGACCGGGTCGCGCGCCGCTTCCAGTTCCTGCCAGCGCGGAAAGCCGGCCCGGAACATCTCCCGTGGCAGGCGCCCGTCCTTGGCGGGGTATAGACGCCCGCCGGCCTCCGCCACAACCCGGTCCAACCGTGCCAGCAGGGCAAGCGTGTCCGATCCCCGGTTCGGAAAGTCCAGGGCCAGCGTCGCTCCGGGCATCGGGAACGACAGCACGCCCGGCGAGGGCACGTCCCCGAAGGTCTTCAGCACGGCGAGGAACGACGCCTCGCCGCTGGCCGCGATGGTGTCGAGCAGGGTGCGGGTGGCGGTGACCATCGCTTCTGTCGGCACCGCGCATTGCCACTGGTAGAAGCCGCGCGGCCCGTACATCCGGTTCCATTGCCGCAGCTTGTCGAGCGGGTAGAAGAACGGGTCGTAATGCTGGCGTCCGCGGAACCGTGCGCCGGGCCGGGCCCGGTACAACCGGTTGAACGCGCCCACCGTCAGGGTGTTCAGGAGCCCGGACGGCGCGTCCATCGGCATGCGCGGCCCACCGCCCCTGTGCGCCTCCAGACCGCCGCTTGTCGCCCAACGCCCGCGCGAAAAGATGCCGCGCCCGAGCCCGGCGCCCCGCGCCAGCGTGTCGACCCAGGTGACCGTGAACGGCCATGCCGCGGACTCCTCGGACAGCGCGAAGAACGCGTCCAGGTCGTCGAACGGGATGTTCTCCACGTCGAGCGAGGCGGCGGCGATCTTCTCCAGCCGCAGCTCGACCCAGGTGATCACCCCGGTCAGTCCGAGGCCGCCGATGGTCAGCGCGAACAGATCGGCGTTCGCCTCGGACGAGCACTCGATCTCGCCCCGGTCACTGCGCCAGAGGCCGAAGCGCGTCACGTGGCGTCCGAACGTCCCGGTGCCATGATGGTTCTTGCCGTGCACATCGTTCGCGACGGCGCCGCCCAGCGTGACGAACTTCGTCCCCGGCGTGACCGGCACGAACCAGCCCGCCGGCACGATGACCCGCAGCAGCCCGTCGAGCGACACCCCGGCATCGGCGCGCACCAGCCCGCTCTCGCGATCGAAGGCGATCATGCGGTCGAGACCGGGCATGCGGACGAGCCCGCCACCAAGGTTCAGCCCGCTATCCCCGTAGGACCGCCCGAGGCCGTGCGCCAGCGTCGCCCCACCGGCGTCGGCCGTCTCGCGCACGGCCTGCGCCACCGCGCCGCGGCTCGCCGGATCGGCGACCAGATGGCGGCCGCGATGCACCCGGCCCCAGGCGAGAATGCTGTGATCCTCGCGCACGCTCATGCCGCCACCAGGATGGCGAGCAAGGCGGCGGCGCCGAGCAGGAGGCTCGGCGGATCCTTGAGCGCGAAGACGACCGGGTCGTCATGCACCTGCCCCCGGCGTGCCAGCAGCCAGACCCGGGGCAGCCAGAACCCCAGCATCAGCGGCACCACCCAGAGCCATCCCGGGTCCGACAGGCGGCGGGCGTGGGCTGGCTCGATCGCGAGATAGATCATGAAGATGACGACCGAGGCGACGCTGGCGGTGATGCCGAAGGTCTCGACGAACCCGCTGTCCCCGGCGCGGTAGCCTCGGCCCGGGACGGCCTCCAGCCCCCGCGCCTCCAGCCCCCGCACCTCGACCAGGCGCTTGACCAGGGCCAGGCTGGTGAACAGGAACATGGAGAAGCCGAGCAACCAGACCGGTGTGCCGCCATCCACCAGGGTATGGCCGGCATAGAGTCGCAGGGTGAACAGCGCGCCGAGCACCACCACATCGACCACCGCCATCGACTTCACACCGAAGGAATAGGCCAGCGTCAGCGCGAGATAGACCGCAAGGCAGGCAACCGCCCCCGTCCCGGCGACCGCGGCGAGGATCAGGCCGATCGCGACCAGGGCCGGCGCGGCGACGAGGCCGACGGCGACCGGCAGCCGGCCGGAGGCGAGCGCGCGGCGGCTCTTGGTCGGATGGCCGCGGTCGGCCACCAAGTCGAACAGGTCGTTGAGCAGATATGTCCCGCTCGCCGCCAGCGAGAAGCCGAGGAAGGCGGCGACGGCGGCGAGGACAATACCCGGCTCGCTATAGGCGCTGGTCAGCAGAAGCGGCAGGAAGATCAGCCCGTTCTTCGCCCACTGGTGCAGGCGCATGGCGGATCTCAGGCCGCGCGGCAGGTTCACCGCGGCGCCGAACTCGGCCTCGATCGGCGCCAGGCGCTCGATCGTCGCCCGGCGCGACACCGCGTCATTCACCACGATCGCGCCGGCGGCGCGCTTCCACACCGCGTCGTCGGCCGTGCTGTCACCGGCATAGACGAACCCGTCCGGATGCCGCGCGGCGATCGCCTCGGCCTTGGTGGCGCCCTTCAGGTTGGTCGCGCCGTCGCTGCCCTCGACATGGTCGAACAGGTCGCCGAAGCGCACCGCGACTTTCGCCACCAGCGCGCCGTCGGACGCCGAGACCAGCTCGATCCGTCGCCCCTCGGCCTTCTCCGCGCGCAGGTAGTCGACCAGTTCATCGGTGACCGGCAGCGTGTCGACATCCAGCGCGTCGCCGGCGATCGCCGCCAGGCGGCGCTTCAGGGATGACCGCCCGGCCGCCATCCAGAACGGCAGAAACAGAAGAACCCACGGACGGCGCCGCAGCGCGAGCAGCAGCGACTCGAACAGCAGGTCCGTTCGCAGCAACGTGCCATCAAGGTCGACGCAAAGCGGCGGCTTCATCCACTGCGCGGCCCGATACGATGGGGCCGCCTCCAGGTGTCGGGTCCGGGTTCGAGGAGCTTTCTAGAGCACCGCCGGATCAATTTGAAACACTTTGATCGGCGAATCGGGCATGGAATCCGGGGCTTACCGTCGATCTGGCTCAATCCCGCGTCTCGGTCTCCCGGCCCCGGTCGCTATGGGCCGCCGCCCAGCGCTCGGCCCGGGCATTGGCATCGGCGATCTCGACCGAGTTCAGGAGCTGGCGGATCGCCGCCGCCATGGCGCTTCCCTGGGAGAGACCGGACCTTTCCGCAAGAATCAGCCATTTCAGCGCTTCGATCAGATCCTGCTCGACGACCTCACCCTTGGCCAGCAAGCCGGCGAGGTTGAGGAACGCCTCGGGGATGCCGCCGGCGGCCGCGTCGAGATAAAGGCGCTGCGCCCGCGCGCCATCCACCGCGCCGCCCTCGCCGGTCTCCAACATGACCGCGAGGTTGTACTGGGCATCCGCCAGGCCCTGATCGGCGGCCCGCGCGTACCAGGCCCGGGCCTGTTCGGGATCCTGCTCGAGCAGCTGTCCGAACTGGTGAAGTTGGCCGAGCTTGAACTGGGCGAGCGGAAATCCCTTATCCGCCGACCGCTCGTACCACATCACCGCGTCGGCCGGATCGCCGCCCGCGCGCAGCCCCTGCTCCAGGGTCAGGCCGAGATAGAACATCGCCTTGGCATCGCCCGCCCGCGCCGCCTCGCGGTACCACTCCATGGCCTCGCCATAGGTGCGCGGCACCGGCACATCCGACTCCTGGGCACGGGACGGCGATGGCGCGAGCGAAGATGCCACAAGCGGGGTGACGCACAGGCTCAGCACCAGGAGCAGGCGTGGAAAACGCGCGATCACCGGCTGATCCGGTGCAGTGGCGACAGGCAGTTCACCGACGTCACGGGCTAAGTGGCCCTGTCCCGCTGGTGGCGCGCGGGGCCGGCCCCTGATAGCCGACCAATCGGTTCGCCTCGCTGGCCGGCAGCGGCTGCGGATAGCAGTTCACCTTACCGAGGGTCCGGTAGCAGTAGCGTGGTTCCACGTCCGGCTTGGGCTCCTCCTTCGGCGGGGTGAAGGCGGTCCTCACGCCGTCGACGGCCGATTGCACGGATGACTCCACACCCGCGCAGCCGGCCAGGAACCCGACCAAAGCGACGACCAGAACGGCCCGTGCCGGATGCCAATCCAGCGTGACCATCGCTTTCTACCCCCATTCAAACACCAGCGGCCGGCCGCTTTGATTCAGCGATTGTAGAGGAAACCGCCAAGTTATTGAAGAGCGTAGCGAAACGACAGTCCGTCGACGATCGGATTTAGTGCAACGTGCGCAGCACCCCAACCACCGTGTCGGCGATGAAGTCGATCTGCTCGCGCTCGATGATCAGCGGCGGCGACAGGGCGATGATGTCACCGGTGGTGCGGATCAGCAGCCCCTTCTCGTAGCACTGCCTGAACGCGTCCATGGCGCGGGCCGTAGGCTTGCCGGGAATGCCCTCGAGCTCGACCGCCCCGACCATGCCGAGGTTGCGGATGTCGATCACGTGGTTGGTTCCCTTGAGCGAGTGCATGGCGTCCTGCCAGTACGGCGCCAGCTCCATCGCCCGCTCGAACAGGCCCTCGTCGCGGTAAAGGTCGATGGTGGCGAGCCCGGCCGCGCAGGCCAGCGGATGGCCGGAATAGGTATAGCCGTGGAACAGCTCGATCGTGCCCTCCGGCGCGTCCATGAACGCGTCGTAGATGCCGTCGCGGCAGAACACGGCGCCCATCGGCACGGTGGCGTTGGTGATGCCCTTGGCGGTGGTGAAGATGTCCGGCTTCACGCCGAAATAGTCGCTGCCAAACGGCGTACCGAGGCGCCCGAAACCGGTGATGACCTCGTCGAAGATCAGCAGGATGCCGTGCTTGTCGCAGATCTCGCGCAGACGCTTGAGGTAGCCCTTCGGCGGGATCAGGACGCCGGTCGACCCGGCGACCGGCTCGACGATGACGGCGGCGATGGTGGATGCGTCGTGCAGCGCCACCAGCCGTTCGAGCTCATCGGCCAGGTCCGCGCCATGCTCCGGCTCGCCCTTGGTATAGGCGTTGCGGGCAAGGTCGTGGGTGTGCGGCAGGTGGTCGACGCCGGTCAGCAGCGTGCCGAACTGCTTACGGTTGGCAACGATGCCACCGACCGAGATGCCGCCGAAGCCGACACCGTGATAGCCGCGCTCACGCCCGATCAGACGGGTGCGCGTCCCCTGACCGCGGGCGCGCTGGTAGGCGAGCGCGATCTTCAGCGCCGTGTCCACCGACTCCGACCCAGAATTGGTGAAGAACACGTGGCTGAAGCCCTCGATCATCTGGGACAGCCGGGAGGCGAACTCGAAGGACAGCGGATGCCCCATCTGGAAGGACGGCGCGAAGTCCAGCACCTCGGCCTGCTTCCTGATGGCGTCGACGATCGGCTTGCGCCGGTGGCCGGCGTTGGAGCACCACAGGCCGGCCGTGCCGTCCAGCACCCGGCGCCCGTCGGCAGTGATGTAGTGCATCCCCTCGGCCTCGACGAACAGCCGCGGCCGCTGCTTGAAATCCCGGTTCGCCGTGAACGGCATCCAGAACGAGTCGAGATCGTTCGGCTTGGTCGAATCGTTTGCCGCGAGGGACATGACAGACTCCGTTTTTGATGGTTGACGCGATAGTAGGAGCGATTTCGCCCTCACTCCACCTCGTATCTGAGGGCGACGGCGCCGGTCTCGAAGGCGTCCACCGCGACCAGGTGCAGGCCGAGGCGCTCGGCCTCCTCGGCGAACAGCGGAACGCCCGACCCGAGCAGCACCGGCATGACGAACAGCTCGACCGTGTCGAGCGCCCCCATCGCGCGGCAGCCATCGACCGTCGCCGCGCCACCGAGGATCCAGACCTGGGCGCCGTCCTCGCGGAGCTCGGCGATCAGGCCGGCGAGATCCGATGTCGCCTCCACCCCTTCCGGCGCGTCGGCGATCGGCCGGGAGGTCAACACGAAGCAGCGCTTGCCGGCATAGGGCCAGGCCCCGAACCCGACCACCTGGTCGTAGGTCGCGCGGCCCATGATCAGGGTGTCGATCTCGGCCATGAAGGCGTCCGTGCCATAATCGACCCCGGTCTCGAAATCGTTCAGCCAATCGACCCCGCCCTCGGCGTCGGCGATGAAGCCGTCCAGGCTGGTGGCGATGTACAGGCGGAAGACGGCATCAGGCATCGCGGATTCCTCTCGTTCCCGGCCGTCAAGGACAGTGCCGACCGGCCCTCGGCAAGTTGGCGCGCTGACAGGAACGCCGTCTGTGGTGTAGGCAGTCGTCGGGGCCCATTGCAAGGGCGCGAGGGAGGAGCGCGTGTCGAAGACGCTGGTCATTCAGCCGCTGCCGGGAATCGGCGACATGGTCTGGCACCTGCCGTACCTGCGCGCCATCGCCGACGCGGCACCGGATGGCAAGATCTCGGTCCTCACCAAGCGCCGGTCCCACGGCGACGAGATGCTCGGCGACCTGCCGTGGGTGTCCGATGTCTACTGGCTGGAGCGCGCCCAGGGGAAGGAGCCGTCCGGACGCCATGACGGGCTGTTCGGCTCGGTGCTGCTGGGGCGGGACCTGAAGCAGATCGGCGCCTCGACGGCGTGGATCCTGCACAGCTCGCGGCGCTATCTCACGGCGACGCGCCTGGCCGGGATCGAGCACCGCATCAGCTACCGCGACCTGCCCGAGGAGGACCAGACCCGGCAACCGATCGAGAAGGCCGCCCTGCTGCTGCGGTCGCAGGGTCTCAGCTTCGACCCGACACCGCGTTTCATCCCGCCGGAGAGCGCGCTGCTCGAAGTCCGACGGTACTACGGCAGCATGCCCCGGCCCTGGCTGGTGCTGGGGATCGGCTCGTCCGAGCCGTTCAAGCGCTGGCCGGAGGAGAATTTCGCCGCCCTCACCCGTGCCTTCACCGATCGGACCGGGGGCAGCGTGATCGTGGTCGGCGGGCCGGACGACAAGGACGCCGGCGAGCGGATCGTCCAGAACAGCCGTGGCGCCATCGTTCTCGCGCTGGGCCGGCCGCTCGCCCAGGCGGCGGCACTGGCGGCGGCGAGCGACGCGTTCCTCGGCAACGACAGCGGCATGCTGAACCTGGCGGCGGCCACCGGCGTGAAGGCCGTGGGCCTGTTCGGCGGCTCGCCACCGCTCACCCAGTACCCGAAGCTGGTGGCGCTGGAGCCGGAAGGCGGCGCCGAGTACCGGGTCGACCGGATGGCCGAGATCCCCGTGGAGGCGGCGATGATGGCGCTGAACGAGGCGCTGGGCTGACGCTGCCCGGTCGGTAAGACTGTTCGGCGGCGCCGCCGATGCGTCGAGGGATCACCGCGTGCGGGCGATGATCCGGATTTCGATGATCGTGTCGGCACTAGCAAAACCGGAGACCTCGATCGCCGTCCAGGCGGGATAAGGCTCTTGGACGAACTCGCCGCGCACCGCTCGAAAGACGTCCAGATGATCCCGGAGCCCGACGTGGTACGTCGTCATCTCGACGACGTCGCCAAACCCGAGCCCCGCCTCGTCCAGCACCATCCGCACCTGGGCGAAGGCGGCGCGGAACTGTGATTCGGGATCGGGCGAGCACACACCGTCGGGCCCGGTTCCGGTGAATCCGGTAAAGAACACATGGTCTCCGGACACCAGCCCCGGCGACATCTTCCAATCGTCGTAGTAGGTGCGTAGCGCCTCCGGAACGATGGCTTTGCCCGGCATGTGGCCTCCTAGTTTGACATCAGATTCCGGCGATCAGCGGACGTGCCGCCACCTCGACAGTCTCCACCGAGAGCCCGCCCATCAGTGCCCCGGGCGCATCGGCAACCTCGCCCGATCGGGACAGAAGCGCCGATGCACTCTGCTCCGCGCGCACCCACGCCGTTCGAGGTCCCGCCGGCGCGTAGCGGCGCTCGTCGCTCGGCCCGAACAGCCCGAGGGTCGGCGCGCCTGCCGCGGCCGCCAGATGCATCAGGCCGCTGTCATTGGCCACGACCAGCCGACAGCGCGCGAGGGCGGCGGCCAGGACCATCAGCGGTGCCCGGTCCACGAGATCCAGCAGCCGGTCCGCCGGGACCGCCGCCAGGACCGGCCCGGCGAGGTCCCGCTCCCCCGGACCGCCGGCGACCAGGACCCGGGCGCCGGGCATCGGACCGGACTCCGCCGTCAACCGGTCGATGAGATCGACGAAGCGGTCCGCCGGCCAGGCCTTGGGCGGCCAGTTCGCGGTCGGCGCCAGGGCCAGGACCGGGCGCGGATCGTCGCCGAGAAGCTCGCCCGCGCGACGGGCGTGGTCGGCGCCGATCCACAGCCGGGGTAGCAGCGGCGGGGCAAGGTCAAGGGCCGCGGCCATCTGGTCGAGCCGGTGCCCGTCGCCCGGCGGAGTGCGGTAGACCTGGCGCGCGCCGGCCCGCAGCGTCCAGGCCAGGGCAGAGCCGCGCATGTCCACCACCCGGTCCCACCGGGTGCCGGCCACCGTCGACCACAGCCGCAGCCAGTGACGCCCGAGGCGTTCCTTGCGCCAGGGAATCACCCGCTCGACCTCAGGGATCGCCTCGAACAGGGGCGTCGCCACCGGCCCGCAGGCGACGGTGACGGAAACGCCCGGATGCCGGTCGATCAGCCGGGCCAGAACCGCCGTCGACAGAATGGCGTCGCCCAACCGGTTGGAGGTGATGAAGAGCAGCCGCATGCCCCCGGATACCCCGGCATGGGCCGCGGCGCGAGCCTATTCGGCGGCGGTCTGCAGGACCCGGACCGGGTGCAGGCCCAGCCGGTCGAACAGCGACAGCGTCCAGTGGCGGACACCGGCATTGAACAGCTCCCAGCCCTTGACCTGCGCCCGCTTCGGCTGGCCGCCGGGGGCGCTCAGGCGGTGCGCTCCGCCCAGGTTCCAGCGGTGGATCATGTCGATGGTGATCTCGGGGTGGAACTGCAAGCCGTAGGCCTTGTCGCCATAGCGGAACGCCTGGTTCGGGAAGGAGTTGGTCCCCTCGGCCAGGAGTTCGGCCCCGGCCGGCACGTCGAAGCCTTCGCGGTGCCACTGGTAGAAATGGGTGGAGTGGTCGAACAGGCCCTCGCGCGCGGCATCCTCAGTGGGCACCACCTCGGTAAAACCGATCTCCACATGCTTGGCCGGATGTGGCTCCACGGTACCGCCGAGCGCCCGGCACAGGATCTGGCCGCCCAGGCACAGGCCGAGATACGGGATGTCCGCGTCGAGCACCCGCTTGGTGAAGTCGATCTCGTAGCGGATGCCGTCCAGGCGCTGACAGTCGTTGGCACTCATCGGGCCGCCGAACACCGCGACGCCGGCATAGTCCCTCACGTCCTCCGGCAGGTCGTCGCCGATGCAGGGGCAGCGCCGATCCAGACGGTAGCCGCGCTCCTCGAGCAGCTGGCCGACCCGCCCGGGCGTGGAGGTCTTCTGGTGAACGACGATGAGAAACCGATCGGAACTCATGACTCTTCCTTACGCAGCAGGAACTCGCGGCCCACTTTCACCCGCGGCTCGCCGTCATAATCGATGATATCGGCCGTGGCGTAGGTCTCGCTCCATTTGTCAGGGAGATAGGAGCCCGTCCCCACGACGTCCACCGGCGCCTTCGCCAGCGCCATGACCCGGCACTTCTCCGGACCGAAGCCGGACGACGCGACGATCCGCACCTTCGGGAAGCCGGCCGCATCGAGGCACTCGCGCATGCGCCAGATCGCGGCGGCCGAGACGCCGGTACCGATCAGGGCGCGTAGTTCCGCCTCGGTGCGATAGCCGCGGATCGCCTCCGGCGCGTTGCGATCGAGCACGGCATAGGCCTCGGCGGTGTCCAGCCCCTCGATGTAGCGCCCGCCATGGGTGTCGAGGCGCACCGCCAGCCGGCCGGCGGCGGCGAGATCCGGGAACCGTTCCGCGACGGCGAGCGCGTCAGTGATCTCCTGACCGAAATAGTCGACCAGGACCGTCAGGTTCTCGCTCGGATGGGTCTCGTGGAACATCTCGGCCGCGCGCACGGTTGAGCCGGCATAGCCGATCAGCGCGTGCGGCATCGTCCCGAAGCCGCGGTTCTGGTCGAAGTAATGGGCCGTGGCGTCGCTGGCGTTGCCGATGAAACCGGTGGCGCCGAACTTCTTCTTCGCCTTTGTAGAGCCGACGCTGGCGCCATAGGCCATGATCTCGGCCATCTCGGTGCCGGCGCAGTGTCGCGCGTCCATGGCAAGGAACGCCGTGTTCGGCAGCTCGACGCACATCGTATAGGCGTTGTAGGCGGCAACGCAGGCGGCCCCCAGTTTCTGAAGATACTGGGTCTCCAGGTCGACCAGGTGGAAGAACGAGCCGGTGATGTACAGGATCGGCTCACCGGCGCCGACCCAGGCGCCTTCATTGTGCAGCTCCTGGACCTCGACCTCGACCCCGCGCTCGGCCATCACCCATTTCAGCCAGTCGACCGCGAGTCGGGGCGCGCAGGTCACGGGCCGGCGCATGAAGACGGCATAGGTGACCCGCTTGTCGCCGAACGCAGCAACACAGTCCTTGGTGCGGGTGAAATACTTGTCGACATAGCCCGAGATCGTCTCGGGCGTGGGATGACGCAGGGTCGTCGGCCAGCCGTTGCCGGCCGGGACCGTCCGGTCGTCGTCATCGCGTTCGATCGCGCTCATGAGGCTAACTCGCCAATCTCGGAACGCTTGAGATTAGCGCCAGGCGGATCGCGCCGCAAAGAGGGCAACGCCGCCCGTCCGGTCAGCTCGCCGCCTTGAACGGGACCGCGCCGCCGCGCCGGCGGACCAGCATTTCGGCAACCAGGAAGGCCAGCTCCAGCGACTGGGCCGCGTTCAGACGCGGGTCGCAGTGGGTGTGGTAGCGGTCGGAGAGCGTATCCTCGGTCACGCCGGTAGCGCCGCCGATGCACTCGGTCACGTCGCGGCCGGTCATCTCGAAATGGACGCCGCCGGCATAGGTCCCCTCCTCCTCGTGCACCTCGAAGAACGAGCGCACCTCGCCGAGGATTCGGTCGAACGGGCGGGTCTTGTAGCCGGTGGAGGACTTGACCGTGTTGCCGTGCATCGGGTCGCAGGACCACACCACGTGGCGACCCTCGCGCTCGACCGCGCGGACCAGCGGTGGCAGGCCGTCGCGCACCTTGTCGGAACCGAAGCGGGCGATCAGGGTCAGGCGGCCCGGATCGTTCTCCGGGTTCAGCAGGTCAATCAGCTTGATCAGCTCGTCCGGCTCCAGGCTGGGGCCGCATTTCAGGCCGATCGGATTGTGGATGCCGCGGAAGTATTCGACATGCGCCCCGTCGAGATTGCGCGTGCGGTCGCCGATCCAGACCATGTGGGCGGCGGTGTTGTACCAGCCACGGTCGTCGGTGATCGTGTCGCGCCGGGTCAGCGTCTCCTCGTAGTCCAGCAGCAGCGCCTCGTGGCTGGTGTAGACGTCGGTCTCGCGCAGCTGCTGCACGCTCTCCGGGGTCACGCCGCAGGCCCGCATGAAGGCGAGGCACTCCTCGATCCGGCTGGCGATCTGCTCGAACTTCTCGCCCTCCGGGCTCTTCTCGACGAAGCTCAGCGTCCAGCGGTGAACATCCTCGAGATTGGCCAGGCCGCCGGTGGCGAAAGCGCGCACCAGGTTCAGGGTCGCGGCCGACTGGTTGTAGACGCGCAGCAAGCGATCCGGATCCGGCACCCGCGAGGTCTCTTCGAACTCCATGCCGTTGATGATGTCGCCGCGATAGCTCGGCAGCTCGACGCCGTCGATCACCTCGGTCGGGGCGGAGCGCGGCTTGGCGAACTGACCGGCCAGGCGGCCGATCTTCACCACCGGCAGCGCGGCGCCGAAGGTCAGGACCACCGCCATCTGCAGCAGCACCTTGACCGTGTCGCGGATGTTGTCGGCGGAGAATTCGGCGAAACTCTCGGCGCAGTCGCCGCCCTGCAGCAGGAACGCCTTGCCGGCGGCAACCTCGGCGAGCGAGCTGCGCAGGCTCTGGGTCTCGCCGGCGAAGACCAGCGGCGGGAAGGTGCGCAGGGTCGACAGAACCCCGTCCAGCTTCTCCCGGTCGGGATACTCGGGCACCTGCCGGATCGGCCGGTCGCGCCAGGTCGTCGGGGTCCACTCGGTCGTCATCGCGCCCTCCCTAAGGCGACTGAATCACGGAATCCTGTCCGTCTTGGCGCGGTTCTAACAGCGCGCCGCCCGCACTGGAAGCCGATTCGCGAGGAAAGTCGCGTCGCGGCCGCTCCAGTCCGTTGCGCCGCCCGGGCCGAGCGGGCATCGTTTGCCGATCCGCAACGAGTGGACAGCCAGAGGGGTGCCATGACCGACGCCTATCCCGCCGCGCAATCGACCCTGCATATCGACGACGACCGCGTCCGGGTGACGGAGTGGCGTCTGGCGCCGGGAACCGCGACCGGCTGGCATCGCCACGAGATGCCCTACGTCATAGTGCCGACCAGCGGCGGAAACCTGCGGATCGCCACGCCGGATGGCGATGTCGCGGCGGCCATGGTCGTCGGCCAGCCCTACGCCCGACCGGCGGGGGTGGAGCACGACGTCATCAACGACGGCACAGACGAGATCGTCTTCATGGAAGTGGAACTCAAGGATTCGCCGCCCGCGTCATGAGCGACCAGCCGAGCCCGGAGAAGATCCGGCAAATCCTGGTCGCCCGGCCGAACGACCCGCGCGTGATGTTCACCTGGGCCGGGCATCGCATCGCCGAGGACCCGCTGGAAGCGCTCGCCTGGTCGCGGCGCGCGCGGGCCGCCGACCCGCGCGCCGCGCCGCCCTATTTCCGCGAGGCGCATGGCCTCTGGCTTCTGGGGCGCAACCGCGGCGCGGAACGCGCCGGAACGCGCGGCCTGGTCGCCGATCCGTCCAGCTGGCAGGCCTGGATCAATCTCGGAAACGTCAAGAAACGCCTCGGCGACATCCGCTCGGCGCAGCGGGCCTGCGACCGGGCCCGCGCGGCCGGCGCCCCGCGCCAAATGGCGGACATGAACTCGGCGATCACGCGGCTCCGGCTCGGCGAGTTCGAGGCCGGCTGGCGGCTCTACCGCGCGCGCCATCATGCGCTGGGCGCCGACCCGACGGCGATCTGGCCGGATCTTGAGGAATGGGACGGACGGCCGCTCAAGGGGCGCCTGAGGATCGTCACCGAGCAGGGGATCGGCGATTCCATCATGTTCCTCACCCTCGTCGAGGGCATCGCCAAACGCGTCGGGTCCCTGAGCCTGCTGGTGAACCCGCGGCTCAAGACGCTGCTTCAGCGCAGTTTTCCCGATCACCACGTGGAAGCGCCGACCCCGTCGGGGGCGCTGCCTGACCTGCCGCCGGCCGAGGCCTGGATCTGCATCGGGGACGTGCCCAGGGCAATGGGCCTTTTCTGCGGCGGCGACGTCGCGCCCCGGCCCTACCTGCGCGCCGATCGAGACCGCGCGCGTCACCTGCGCGACCGTCTGAGGCGACGTCACGCGGGCAAGAGACTGGTCGGCATCACCTGGACCAGCAAGGCGGAGGACGGGTGGCGCCGGACCGTGGCGCCGGCGCTGTGGCATCCCATCGCCAGCCTCGAGGACGTCGCGCTGGTGTCGCTGCAATACAGTGCCGAGAGGCGCGACCTGGCCGCCTTCGGTGACTGGCTCGACATCGATCACGGCATTGACGCGTTCCGCGACCTGGACGGTCTCGCCGCCCTGGTCGCGGCGATGGACGCTGTCGTCTCGCCGACCAACAACACGGTGCATTTCGCCGGCGCCCTGGGCGTTCCCTGCCATGTCATGCTGCCGGTCGATCCGGACTGGCGCTGGGGGGAGGACGGGCACGACTTCCGGTGGTATGACGGCACGCGTCTTTATCGGCAACGCCGGGATGGCGACTGGCGACCGGTCGTCGATGGCGTGGCGCACGCGTTGAGGCGAAAGGACGGCACGGGATCGTGAGCCAACAGTCGTTGAACATGCTCCACGAGGGCATCCGCCATCAGAAGGCCGGCTTCCGCAGCCATGCGGCGAAGCTCTACCGTCAGGTCCCCCAGGGCGATCCGTTTCACGCCGACGCGCTGAATCTGCTCGGCACCATCCAGTTCGAGGAAGGACGGCCGATCGACGCGGCCAAGCTGATCGAACAGGCGGTACGAATCAACCCGCGGAATACCTCCGCCTGGACCAATCTGGCCGGGGTCGCCAAGCACATGCAGCGGCTCGACATCGCCGTTCCCTGCTACCGGCGGGCCGTGCTGCTCGCGCCGGATCGCCAGGAGGGCCTCGCCGGCCTGTCGCTGGCCGAGCACGGCGTGGCGCGCGCCTATGCGTTGCGGCGGCGCGTGGTCGTCTCTCCCGCCGATGCCGACGGCTATATCGAGATCGGCAACGACCTCAGCACCCTGGATCGCAAGGCCGATGCCGCCCGACGCTTCCAGCGCGCGCAGGTCCTCAACCCGATGAGCGAGGCCGCTGTTTTCAATCATGGCAACGCCCTGCGCGATCTCGACGCGACCGACGGAGCGATCCGTCAGTACGAGAAGGCGCTGAAACTGAACCCGAGGAACCCGAACGTCCTGAACAATCGCGGTTTGCTCGAATTCACCAAGCACAACTGGGTCGTGGCCGAGGGTCTGTTCCGGCGGGCAACCGATGCCTTCGCCGGCCACGGCCCGGGCTGGCTCAACCTGGCGCGAAGCCTGCACAAGCTGGATCGACCGGACGAGGCGGTCGTCGCGTTCAAACGGGGTTTGCTGGTGGAAACCGTCAACGTCCAGGCGATGTGCGAGGTCGCCGGGTTGCTCGACGACATTCGCTGGGCGCGCGCGGCGTCGATGGAGAGCCCGTTCACCCACGAGCCGTACAACCGACTCGCCCTGCTCTCGACGAAGAACCCGGGCCGGGCCGGCGTGATGCTCAACCTGCGCCGGGGCGCGTGCGTGCGGCCGAACGACCCGGATTCCTGGTACAATATCGGCGTGGAGCACGGCCGCGACGGCCGCCCCGCCGACGCCTCGAAATACGGCTGGTACGCCACGCGGATCCGCGACAGTCACGCCCTCGCGCACCTGAACACCGCCCTCGCCCTCCTGGTCCAGGAGCGGTTCGAGGAGGGCTGGGAGGAACACCGCCGTCGGCTTGAATCGCCCGACGCGATCCCGTTCGTGCGCTTCTTCGACATCCCGCAATGGATCGACCAGGACCTGAGCGGCAAGCACCTGCTGATCTGGGGTGAACAGGGCATCGGCGACGAGGTGCAGTTCCTCACCCTGGCACCCGAGCTCTTGCGGCGCGGGGCCAGACTGACGGTGCTCACCGAACCGCGGATCCGGCCGATCCTGCGCCGTAGCCTGCCCGAGGTACAGGTCCCCGACGTCGACCCGCCCAGCGGCGCGGTGGAGGATCATTTCGGCTGCGACTACAAGGTCGCGATCGGCGACCTGCCGCATCGCCTCCGCCTGTTCTGGGACGGCGATGCGACGCCCGAGCCCTGGATCGTGCCGGATGCTGACCGCGTGGCCGAGATCCGCGCCGGCCTCGAGCAGCGCCATCCCAGCGAGAAGCTCGTCGGCATCACCTGGCGGTCGGTCGCGCCGAAGACCGGGGAGCGGCGGACCATCCCGATCAGCATGTGGCGAGAGATCGCCGCGACTCCGGGGGTCGCCATCATCTCGCTGCAGTACGGGGTCAAGCAGGAGGATCTGACCGGCTTCAAGGAGGAGGCCGGCTACGAGATCGACCACAACCACGGGGTCGAGCCGATCCTGGACCTGGACGGCCTCGCGGCGCTGGTGGCGGCGGTCGATCTGGTGGTGTGCCCGGCGAACAACACCGTGCATTTCGCCGGCGCCATGGCGAAACCGTGCTGGACCATGCTGCCGACCCGCCCGGACTGGCGTTGGGGCCTGACCCGGGAGGATTCGCTCTGGTACCCCCGGACCCGCGTGTTCCGGCAGACGGAGAGCGACGAATGGGCCCCGGTCATGGGCCGCGTCGCCGCCGAGCTGAAAGCCTGGGCGGCGACGCCTTAACCGGCTATTCGGCCGCCTGCCGCTCCTCGGGGTCCGGGCGCTTCTCGCGCATGGTCACGAACTCCTCGGCCGCCGTCGGATGAATGCCGATGGTGCGGTCGAAGTCGCGCTTGGTGGCGCCCATCTTCACCGCGATCGCCACGCCCTGGATGATCTCCGGGCTGTCGATGCCGAGCATGTGGGCACCGACAACCTTCTGGGACGCCCGATCGACCACCAGCTTCATCAGCCCCCGTTCGGGGTTCTCGGTCAGCGTGTACTTCATCGGCCGGAAGCCCGAGACATAGACATCCAGCGCCCCGTACTTCTCGCGCGCCAGATGCTCCGGCAAGCCGACCGTGCCGATCGGCGGCTGACTGAAGACCGCGCTCGCCACGTTCTCGTGGTCCGGGCTCATCGGGTTGTCGTTGAACTCGGTCTCGGCGAAGCAGGTGCCCTCTGCCAGCGCCACCGGCGTCAGGGCGATGCGGTCGGTCACGTCGCCGATCGCCCAGATCGAGGGGACGCTGGTGCGCGAGAACTCGTCGACCTTGATGGCACCGTTGGGATGCATCTCGACGCCGACCTCCTCCAGGCCGATGCCCTTGGTGTTGGGATGCCGGCCAGTGGCGTACATGACCGCGTCGACCTCCAGGACCTCCCCGTCGGTCAGGTGCAGCAGGTAGCAGTCGGCGCCCTTCTCGATCCGCGATGGCAGGGTCTCGGCGTGTAGGTGAACGCCCTTCTTGATGAGTTCCTCGTCGAGGGCGGTGCGGATGTCCTCGTCGAACCCGCGCAGCACCTTGGGCGCCCGGTAGATCAGGTGGGTCTCGCTGCCGTAGCCGTGGAAGATGCCGGCGAACTCGACGGCGATGTAGCCGCTGCCGACAACCGCGACACGCTCGGGGCGCTCGGGCAGTTCCAGCGCCTCGTTCGAGGAGATCGCGTGCTCGATCCCCGGAACGTCCGGCATCGACGGCCAGCCGCCGGTGGCGATCAGGATGCGCTCGGCGGTGTAGCGCTTGCCCCCGACCTCGACGGTGTGAGGATCGACGATCACCCCGCGGCCGTCCAGAACGTCGTTCCCGGCGCCGCTGAGAAGGTTCATGTAGATGCCGTGCAGCCGGTCCATCTCCTTCTCCTTGGTGGCGATCAGCGCCGGCCAGTCATGGCTCACGCCCTCGACCGACCAGCCGTAGCCGCGCATGTCCTCGATCTCGTGCGGCAGGTGCGATCCGTAGACCAGCAGCTTCTTCGGCACGCAGCCGCGCAGCACGCAGGTGCCGCCGACCCGCAGCTCCTCGACCACGGCGACCTTGGCGCCGTACCGGCCCGCCATCCGCGAGGCCCGAACCCCGCCGGAGCCGCCGCCGATGGTGATGAGGTCGTAGTCGTAGGTGGCCATGGGGACTCTCCCGAATTTATCTGACGGCAACATAGTGCGCGGCGGCGCGGAACGTTACCCCCACACCGTGGATGGGAAGTGGTGCCAGCGTGGAATGTAACCTCTCGTCGGCATGGGTTGGCGCGCAGCGGAGAATCGGATACCCCTCGATACACTTATGTGGGGAAACCGGGTGCATCGTGCGGTGCCAGCGCTCGCCGCTGCGGCAGGGGACGAAGACCGTCTGTCCTTGGTCGGCGATGGCGGGAGCGGTTGGACGCCGCGCTGCCGATCCCAACCGACACTTTCACGTCCAACATGAGCGCGTTGTATGCCCATCAGATCTCTGTTCATCCTGCCCCTGCTTCTTCTGTCGGCCTGCTTGACCACAAACAACCGGGTCGGTTCCGGTGACGATGGAAACTCCGCCGGGACGCCACACGGGATCGTCCTGATCGGCTTTGATCGGGCGGCCGAGGTCGGCTACGCGGAATGGAACGTGAAACTGGCGCGCATGGCCTATCCGGAAGGCTATGTGATCGACTACCCGACCGACGGCCAAGCGGTGAACAACCACGTGAACGCTCTGTTCGTCACGGGATCGTTGTGGCGCGGCAAGGAGCGCTATGCTGCCTTTCGGGTCAAGCCCGGCACATACGCTTTGACCGAGGTCGGCCCGTATGTCCCAAACCCGCGGTACGGCGGCGGCAGCTACTACGCGTACGATCCCAACATGACGGTCGCCGGCGGACTGATCGGTCTCGGGCTGGTCGCGGTGATCGGCGCCACGGCCGCCATCGGCGAGAAGACCGAGCGGGACAAATTCGGCATCCCGCCACGTCCACCGCTCTACTTCCTGAGCCAAGGCGCGTTGGTCGCCGATGCGCCCAGGGTGACCGTGAGAGAGGGCGAGGTCGTCTATATCGGCGACTTCAAGGCCGGAGCCACGATCTACGAATTCTCCGGCCAGGCCGATCAGAGCGGCGCGACCCAGGGCTTCGCAGACGACACGTCGAACCCGCGCGTTCCGTCGCCGTTCATCGAGTATCTGGTGGACGAGCCGTCGGCCCGCGCCGCCCTGGCGGAGATGGACTTGGCCGAGCTGCCGTTTCGAGTCGATCCGATGACGATTCTCGGGACCGAGCCGATCCACATCGACCCGCGCCTTTCGGCGGAGCGGGTGGCTTGGCGTGCGAATGCCCCGATCGTCGCCACACGCCTCGTGCACGCGCCGACATCGCCGAACGCCGTCGGAACCGGCGCGGCTGTCACCTATGAGGATGCGCCAGTTGTCCGAGAGCCGGCGCACTGACGCAGGCGACAGCCCCCGACCCGGGGCGCCTCACGGCGCCCCGATACCGCCCATCAGGATGTATTTGATCTCGGTGAACTCGTCGGCGCCGAACTTGGAGCCCTCGCGGCCGAGGCCGCTCTCCTTCATGCCGCCGAACGGCGCGACCTCGGTCGAGATCACGCCCTCGTTCACCCCGACCATGCCGTATTCCAGCGCCTCGGCGACCCGCCACACCCGGCCGAGATCGCGGGCGTAGAAATAGCTCGCCAGGCCGAACTCGGTATCATTGGCCTGCTGGATCACCTCTTCCTCGGTCTTGAAGCGGAACAGCGGCGCCACCGGGCCGAAAGTCTCCTCGCGGAAGATCTTCATGTCCGGGGTCGCTCCCGTGAGGATCGTCGGGGTGAAGAAGTTTGTGCCCAGATCCGTCGCGCGCGAGCCGCCAAAAGCCACCTTCGCCCCCTTGCCTACGGCATCGACCACATGCTCCTCGACCTTATCGACGGCCGAACCTTCGACCAGCGGCCCGAGCACGACGCCGTCGTCGAACCCGTTGCCCTGCTTCATCTTCGACACCGCCTCGGCCAGGGCGTCGGAGAACTTGTCGTAGATGCCGTCCTGCACGAAGATCCGGTTCGCGCAAACGCAGGTCTGGCCGGTGTTGCGGAACTTCGACAGGATCGTGCCCTGGACCGCCGGCTCGATGGCGGCATCGTCGAAGATGATCATCGGCGCGTTGCCGCCAAGCTCCAGGCTGACCTTCTTCACGGTACCCGCCGCCTGGGCCATCAGCTGCTTGCCGATCGGGGTCGAGCCGGTGAAGCCGATCTTGCGCACGATCGGGTTGGTGGCGAGCTCGGTGCCGATCGCCGATGCGCTCTTGCCGACGACGATGTTGAACACGCCCGGCGGCATGCCGGCGCGCTCGGCCAGCACGGCCAGCGCCAGCGCCGAGTACGGGGTCAGCTTGGCCGGCTTGATCACCACCGGGCAGCCGACGGCCAGCGCCGGCGCGCATTTGCGGGTGATCATCGAGTTGGGGAAGTTCCAGGGCGTGATGGCACCGACCACGCCGACCGGCTGCTTGATCACGACGATCCGCTTGCCCGGCGCGTGGTTCGGGATCACGTCGCCGTAGTTGCGCTTGGCCTCTTCGGAGAACCACTCGACGAAGGAGGCGCCATAGGCGATCTCGCCCTTGGCCTCGGCCAGCGGCTTGCCCTGCTCGGCGGTCATGATGGCACCGAGATCGTCCTGGGCCGCCATCATCAGGTCGAACCACTTGCGCAGGATCTGGCCGCGCTCCTTGCCGGTCTTCTCCCGCCAGCCCTTCCAGGCGGCATTCGCCGCCTCGATGGCGCGCCGGGTCTCGGCCTCGCCCATGTCGGGAATGGTGCCGATCTTCTGCCCCGTCGCCGGGTCCTCGACCTCGACCGTGCCGCCGTTGTCGGCGCCGACCCACTGGCCGTTGACATAGCCCTGCTGCTTGAACAGCTCCGGATCCTTGAGACGGCTGGCGAGATCCATCGATTTGCTCCCTCGATTGCCGCTGGCCGAAGCCAGGACGGCGTGTGGTGTTTATCGTGTTGCCCGTACTATAGGCAGCGCTCGGACGATTTGAAGGGAGCGAAACGCATGGCGGGCGACAGCAGCGCGGACGAGCCGATCGAAATCCGGATCCTCGGCGCCGATGACGCGGCGGCATTCCGCGCGATCCGCCTGGAAGCGCTCGCCACGGCGCCGGAGGTCTATGGCACGACGCTCGATCAGGAGGCCGAGCAGCCGGACAGCTTCTGGTACCAGCGGCTGGTCGACCCGGCGAAGACCACCTTCGTGGCATTCGCCGGCGCGGGACCGGTCGCTCTCGCCTGCCTGCGTTCCGGCGTGGCCGGAAATGTGCGGCACCGGGGCTTCATCTGGGGCGTTTATGCGGCACCCGCCTGGCGGGGCCGCGGTCTCGGCACGGATATCATGCGCGCGCTCATCGACCATGCCGACGGCCAACCCGCCATGGAGATGACCGAACTCAATGTCCGCGGCGACAACGACGCCGCCCGCCGGCTCTACGCGCGCCTCGGCTTCCGCGTCACGGGGACGATCCCGCGTGCCCTGAAGCACGCGGGATCATATGGCGACGAACTCGTGATGGTCAGGTTCCGACACGGCGCATGGCCCTGACAGACCGGCCCTCGTCAGTTGGTAACCGGGCTCAGTTGGTGACCCGGTTCAGTTGGTGACCCCGGGGACCGCGCAGTTGCCAGTCGTGTACATCGTGCTGATATGGGCGGTCGACGTCATGGTGATCGCCAGGTTGCCGGTGCAATCCGTGAACGAGATCCATCCGGTGTAGCTCTGGGCGCCGTGCGACCGGGCGCCCAGGACGTTGGGCGCGAGATACACGGACTTGATCCGCGACCGGTCGATGGCGAGGTCGTCGATCGTGGATTGAACCTTGGCTTCGGCCTCATCGATCCGTCGCGCCTCGGCCGGCGTGGCGAGAATGACGGCCACGGCGGCGGCCGCCCCGAGGCCGGAGATCGCTCGAAAGATGGAAAGGGACATGACTGCGTGTCCTCGGCTGTTGCGTTGCCAGCCAAGTGGGACGCCCCCTGGGTCAAGAGAAGTCACATCGACGCGAGAGCGTCCCCGGACAGGTCGGCGACGAAATCGGCGACGGCCCGGGCCACCGGCCGGGCCAGCAGGATACGGGCATGGCCGTAGCGTTCGGTCAGATGCAGCACCGAGTCACGCCGCCGGGCGTGGAGCGCCTCCGCATCCGCCACCGGCACTTCTGAGTCGTCCCGGTCGTGGATCAGTAGCAACCGGCGCGGCAGCTGGTCCGCCCGCGCCAGCAGGTCGAAACGGTCGCCGTCGAAGCCACGCCGGGCCAGCGCCGCCATGAGTTCGGCGCTGCGCGTCTGCGGCTCACCCGCCATCTCAAGCCAACGCCGGGTGGCCGAGGCCAGGGTCGCCGGCGTCGCGATCAGGGCGAGACCGGGCAGGTCCGCCGGCTCCCCGGCGATGAGGTCCGGCACGCAGGCGAGGCCCGCCGCCAGCCCGCCGAACGAGTAGCCGACCGCCGCGACCGGGGGCGTCCCCTCCTCCGCCAGTTCCCGGCAAAGCATCCGCAGCGCGACGGCGAACCGCGGCAGCGTCGCCATGGTGCCTCCGCTCTCGCCATGCCCCGGCGCGTCGAAGGCGGCGACCCGGATGCCCCTGGCGGTCAGCACCCGGATGATCGCCGCGAAATGGGTCGCCCGCGATCCCCATCCGTGGACCAGCACCACGCTCGGCGACCCCGGCGCGGGCTCCGCCGAGCCCCAACGGTAGGTGCGCACCACGTCCGGCGGCTCGCCCTCGGCGGCGGAAATCGTCAGGGTCCCCCGCGTGGACTGGTCCCCGAGCGCGGCGTCTCCGGGCCGGGTCTCGGTTCCGCCGGGCGTACACCAGCGCTGGAACAGGGTCTCGGATGAAGCGTCGCTGCTCACTGTCATCTCCGCCTAGTGGCGGGTCGGGTTTACGGCGTTGCCTCTCGACCGGAACCGGGCGCGATGGATCCGGCCGGGATCGATCTTCGCCATCATGACTGCAGCCTCCATCACGATCCTGAACGCGAGCACTGGATCGATTATGGCTTTTGCCTCCACGATCGTGAGCTGAGCCGCGACACCCAAGGTCATCGGCCAGTGGAGAGGACGCTGGACACTGTAGGCCAGCAGGTTGCGGACCGGGTTCCAGAACCTGTTCAGGAGTTCGATCGGCAAGGCCTGCGGCATGTGCCGCCTCGGTACGGTCAATCGCCCGAAGCTCTCGTCACCCAGCGTCGCAATGACGTGCTTCACGATCTCCTTGAAATCGGGCAGGTCCCGAGCTCCGGCGCGCTGCGCCCCGCCACCCGTCAAGGCCAGGATGGACATCGAGTTGTCCCCGTCACCATAGAGCCCATCGTTTATGAGGTCCCCGAGGAAGTACCGGTCGCCGGATTTTGTGTCCACAGGAACGAACCGGCGTTCCTCCGGCATTCCTACCTCTTCTTCGGGCTCCTCGCGCAACCCCATCTGGACCGAAAACCCGGCCAGCGCGCCGATGGTCGTCAGCACCGTTTCGGTGTAGGGACCGCCTTCGTCCCTCAGCTCCGCCTGGATCATCGACTTAAGCTTTTCGGCGGCAGGATAGCCGTCGGTCGGCGTGCCCGTACCGATGGGACGTCCCTCGAACGACCGGATCAGCCCCTCCGACGATGTCTCATCGTCGAGAAACCGGATTTCCTCGGTCCGCCAGGTCCGATGAGGTCCTTCGCCGGTCATTCGACCGTCACGCTTTTCGCCAGGTTGCGCGGCTGGTCGGCGTCGGTGCCCTTCTCGACCGCCGCCAGATAGGCGAGAAGCTGCACCGGCACGGCGTAGAGGATGGGCGCCACCTCCGGCGGCACGTCCGGCAGCACCACCAGATGATCGGCCGCCTGCCCCAGCGCCTCGGCCCCGGCCGCATCGGTCAGCAGCACGACCCGGCCGCCGCGCGCCCGGACCTCGGCCATGTTGGAGGCGGTCTTCTCGAACCAGCCGTCGCTGGGTGCCACGATGACAACCGGCACATGCTCGTCGATCAGCGCGATCGGGCCGTGCTTCATCTCGCCGGCGGCGTAGCCCTCGGCGTGGACGTAGGTGATCTCCTTGAGCTTGAGCGCCCCCTCCAGGGCGATCGGATAGGACAGCCCGCGCCCGAGATAGAGCACATCGCGCGCGCGGGCGAGGTCGTGGGCGATCGCCCGATAGGGGCCCTCGTCCTCCAGCACCTTGGCGACCCGACCCGGCACGCCTTCCAGGGCGGCGACCAGCCGGGCGACCTCGCCGCCGTCGATGTGCCCCCGGGCCTCGCCGAGCGCGATCGCGAGGCCGAGAAAGGCGGTCAGTTGGGCGGTGAAGGCCTTGGTCGAGGCGACGCCGAACTCCGGACCGGCGCGGGTCAGCAGCACGCCGTCGGATTCCCGCGCGATGGTGCTCTCCGGCACATTGACCAGCGCCAGCACGCGCTGGCCCAGGGCCTTGGCGTGGCGCAGGGCCATCAGGGTGTCCAGGCTCTCGCCCGACTGCGACACCGCGACCGCGACGCCACCCTCGGGCAGCACCGCCCGACGGTCGCGGAACTCCGACGCTAGCTCGACCTCGCAGGCGATGCCGGCGATGCTCTCGAGCCAGTAGCGCGCCGTCAGCCCTGCATAAAAGCTCGTCCCCGCCGCCAGGATGGTGATCTTGGCGATGCCGGCGGCGTCGTCCAGCGGCGGCGGCAAGGTCGCCGCCCCGGTGCCGGGATCGATCACCGCGTGCAGCGTGTGGGCGATCGCCTCCGGCTGGTCGTGGATCTCCTTCTCCATGAAGTGCCGGTAATTGCCCTTGCCGATCATCGCCGCCGACACGGTGGAGACCTGCTCGGACCGCTCGACCGGCGTCCCGTCGCCGGTGAAGACCGCCACGCCGGCCCGGCGGATCACCGCCCAGTCGCCGTCCTCCAGATAGACGATCCGTCGGGTCAGAGGCGCCAGCGCCACCGCGTCCGAGCCGACATAGGCCGCTCCGTCGCCGATCCCGATCGCCAGCGGCGAGGCGCGGCGGGCGGCGAGCAGCAGATCCTCTTCGCCGGCCACCAGGACGACGAAGGCGAAGGCGCCCTTGAGTCGCGGCATGATCCGCGCCATCGCCTGCTCCGCCGTGGCCCCGCCGGCGATCTCACGGTCCAGCAGATGCGCGACCACCTCGGTGTCGGTCGCGCTCTCGAAGACCGAGCCCGCAGCCTCCAGTTCGGCGCGCAGGGCTGCATGGTTCTCGATGATGCCATTATGGACGACCGACACCCGGCCGGCCACGTGGGGATGGGCGTTCTCGACCGTCGGCGGCCCGTGGGTCGCCCAACGGGTGTGCCCGATGCCGGACGTCCCGGCGAGCGGCTCGGCGTCCAGCACCTCCTGCAGCCGCGCCAGCTTCCCCGCGGCCCGGCGCCGGGAGAGCCCGTCATCTGTCACGGTCGCCAGCCCGGCCGAGTCGTAGCCGCGGTACTCCAGGCGCCGAAGCGCTTCCATCATCAGCGGCGCCGCCGGCTCCCCGGACAGCACGCCCACGATCCCGCACATGGATCAGCCTTTCCGCTTTTCCCGATCTTTCTTCTTCTGCGCGTTGCGCTGGCGCAGGCGCTCGCCGCCGCCCGGCACGGCCTTGGTCTCGCCGCGCACCACCACGAGGTCGTCGGCGCCCACGTTCCGGGTCACGGTCGATCCGGCCCCGACCACAGCGCCGTCACCGACCGTCACCGGCGCTACCAGGGCCGAGTTCGAGCCGATGAAGGCCCGCGCCCCGATATCGGTGTGGAACTTGTTATGGCCGTCGTAGTTGCAGGTGATGGTGCCGGCACCGATATTGGCGCCCGCGCCGACCCGCGCGTCGCCGATGTAGCTCAGGTGATTGGCCTTGGCGCCGGTCTCGATCTCGGCGTTCTTCACCTCGACGAAGTTGCCGATATGCGCGTCCGCGCCGATCCGCGCGCCGGGGCGCAGCCGGGCGTAGGGGCCCACAAGCGCGCCGGGGCCGACATGCGCCCCTTCGAGATGGCTGAAGGCGCGGATCTCCGCTCCCTCCTCGACCGTCACCTTGGGGCCGAAAACCACGTGCGGTCCGACCGTCACGTCCTGGCCCAGCACGGTGTCATGGGTCAGGAAGACGGTCTCCGGCGCCGTCATGGTCACCCCGCCGTCCATCGCTGCCGCGCGCAGCCGCGCCTGCATCGCCGCCTCGGCCCGCGCCAGGCCGGCGCGAGAATCAACGCCCTGGGTCTCGATCGGATCGCAGGTCACCACGGCGCAGCGTCGGCCCCGTTCGCGGGCCAGCGACACGATCTCAGTCAGGTAATACTCGCCCTTGGCGTTGGCGTTGCCGATCCGGCCCAGCAGGTCGAACAGGATCGCCGCGTCGACCGCCATGACGCCGCCGTTGCACAGCCCGATCTCCAGCTCGTAGGGCGTGGCGTCGCGCGCCTCGACGATCCGCTCCAGCCCGCCGTCCGGCCCGGTGATCAGCCGGCCGTACAGCGCCGGGTCCTCGGGCTCGAATCCGAGGACGACCACGGCCGGATCATCCTTGGCCCGGCGGGCGGCGACCATGCGGGCCAGCGTGTCGGGCGTGATCAGCGGCGTATCGCCGAACAGGACCAGCACCGTTCCGCGTCCGGAGCCGGTCTCCGCGCACCACGGCCGTAGCACCTCGGCCGAGGCAAGGACCGCGTGCCCGGTGCCGAGCGGCGGGTCCTGGACCGCCAGCGCCGCGCGGTCGCTGACGGCGGCGCGCACCACGTCATGGGCCGGAGCGATCACGACCACCACCGGATCCGCCCCCGCCGGGGCGACCGCGTCGAGCACCCAGGCGATCATCGGCTTGCCGGCGACCGGATGCAGGACCTTGGGCAGGGACGATTTCATGCGCGTCCCCATGCCCGCGGACAGAATCACGGCGGCAACTCTCTCGGACATCGGCGGCGCGCTCCTCGCAGCTTTCGGGCGGGGGGACGATGCCATCGCCGCCGCCCATTGACGAACACACGTTTTGCAACGGAGTGTAACAGCCGCAACCCTTTTCCTCCCCGTTGCCCAGCCACGCACCAAGACACCCCGCCATGCCCCTTCCGACCTCCGCCGCCGCGGTCGTCTTCGACCTGGACGGCACCCTGATCGACAGCGCCGACGACCTGGGCGCCGCCGCCAACCGCCTGCTCGCCGCCGAGGGCCGTCGCGCCCTCACCGGCGCCGAGGTCCGACGCTTCATCGGCGACGGCAGCCGGGTCTTCGTGCAGCGCGCCTTCGCCGCCACCGGCGCGCCGCCCGGCGACTCGGCGCTCGACGCCCTGGTCCCGCGCTACATCGCCGAGTACGAGAGCGACGTCGCCGGCCGCACCCGCGCTTACGACGCCGCCGCCGGGACCCTGGCCCGGCTGAAGGACGCCGGGCTTCGCGTGGCGGTCTGCACCAACAAGCCGCAGCGCCCGGCCGAGCGCGTGCTGGAAAACCTGGGCCTGGCGGATCACGTGGACGCGGTAGCGGGCGGCGACCGCTTCCGCCAGCGCAAGCCCGACCCGCGCCACCTCCTCGCCACCCTGGAACTGATCGGGGTCGCGGCGGCGGACGCCGTGATGGTCGGCGACAACGAGCACGACATGGCGGTCGCGCGCGGCGCCGGCACCGGGGCGGTGCTGGTCACCTACGGCTACGCCCGCACGCCGCTCGCCGAGATCGACGCCGACGCCCGGATCGACAGCCTGAGCGCGGTGCCGGGCCTCATCGGCCTGTGACGCGGGCGCGGCGGCGCTGAGTGATTGACAAGCGCCACGGGGGCCCGTAGATACCGGCTTCCCGATGGAACGGGCGCGTAGCTCAGCGGGAGAGCACTGCCTTCACACGGCAGGGGTCGCTGGTTCAATCCCAGCCGCGCCCACCATTTCTCAGCCTCAGACCTGCTATTCCCAGCCGCCGTCTAGCGCCGTGCCGGCCAGAGTTGCTACGCGAGAAACCATCGCCGACGCCGGGCCGTCTGGCGCAGAATGGGCGGTGCTCGTCAGGGAGGCGCCCGATGAAACTCTACGGCCGGCCATTCAGCGTCTATGTGCGATGCGTGCGGCTCTGCCTGCACGAGAAGGGACTGGACTACGACCTCGTTCATGTCGACCCGTTCAGCGAGGCCGGGCTGCCGGACTGGTACGGCGCGCTGCATGCCTTCGCCAAGATGCCCGCGTTCGAGGACGGCGAGGTCCGGCTCTACGAGAGCGACGCGATCCAGCGCTATCTCGAGGCGCGCTACCCGGAGCCACCCCTGCTCCCCTCCGACCCAGCGGCCATCGCCCGCGCGGCCCAGGCGATGCGGGTGATGGACAGCTACGCCTACCCGGCCATGGTGTGGACGGTCTTCATTCAGGACCGGCGCGACGGTGCCGGCTGGCTGCCGCGCGACAAGGCCGTGGCGCAGTCGGCGACGGTGCTCGCCGAACTCGACCGCTGGCTCGCCGACGGGCCGTATCTGGCCGGCGACGCCCTCAGCCTCGCCGACACCCATTTCCTGCCGACGCTGGATCTGTTCGCGATGACCGAGGTCGGGGCGCGGATGATCGAGGCGCGCCCGGCCGTTCACGCCTGGTGGCAGCGCCTGCGCGCCCGGCCCTCGGCCACCGCCACCGCGTTCGAAGGCTGATCCGGATCCGGGTCGGCACGCAACGGAAGGTCGGGCCGAGCCACCGGCCTCGCGGTTCGGCCCTCCTGAACGCGATTCAGGGCGGCAGCCGGTTTGGGTCGACCCGCGTTGGCTTGTTCTGGAACTTCGGAGAGACCCATCACCCGCCGCCGCCCGGCCGGTGCCGGGGGCGCACGCTGTCCGGGCGGCCGGGGATGGAGAGCCGGGCGTCGTTGCGGGCCCGCCGCGAGATCACCTTGCTCTTGGCGATCACGCAGAGCCGGTCCGGGCGCAGGCGCACCGCCTCGACCGGATCGCCGGCGTCCAGCACCACGAGCGAGGCCGTGGCGCCGACCTCAAGCCCGTAGCCCTCCAGGTTCATGACCTTGGCACTCTCGGTCGTGACCATGTCGAAGCAGCGGGCCATCTCCTCGGGCGCCGACATCTGCGCCACGTGAAGGCCCATGAAGGCGACGTCCAGCATGTCACCGGTGCCGAGCGAGTACCACGGGTCGCGCACGCAGTCCTGGCCCCAGGCGACGGTGATCCCCTGGGCCTGCATCTCCTTCACGCGGGTCAGACCCCGGCGCTTGGGGAAGGTGTCGTGGCGGCCCTGCAGCATGATGTTGATCAGCGGGTTCGGGATCGCCGCCACCCCGGCCTCGGCCATCAGCGGCAGCAGCTTGGAGACGTAGTAGTTGTCCATGGAATGCATGGAGGTCAGGTGCGAGCCCGCCACCCGCCCGGCAAGGCCAAGACGCTGGGTCTCGTAGGCCAGCATCTCGATATGTCGCGACATCGGATCGTCGGTCTCGTCGCAGTGCAGGTCGACCATCAGCCCGCGTTCGGCGGCGATCTCGCAGAGGGCCGTCACCGAGGCCGCGCCGTCGGCCATGGTCCGCTCGAAATGCGGGATGCCGCCGACCACGTCGACGCCCATGTCCAGGGCGCGGACCGTGTTCGCGAACGCCGTCGGATCGCGGTACAGCCCGTCCTGCGGGAAGGCGACGAGCTGCAGGTCGATGTAGCCCTTCACCGCCTCACGCACGTCGAGCAGCGCCTCCACGCCGAGCAGGCGGTCGTCGCAGGTGTCCACGTGACTGCGGATGTGCAGCAGGCCGAGGCTGGCCGCCCAGTCGCAATAGGCGAGCGCGCGCTCCTTGACCTCGTCGGCGGTCATCATCTGCTTGAGCTCGCCCCAGAGCGCGATGCCCTCGAGCAGCGTGCCGGAGGCGTTGATCCGCGGCAGCCCGTAGCTCAGCGTCGCGTCCATGTGGAAATGCGGATCGACGAAGGGCGGGCTCACCAGGTCGCCGGCGGCGTCGATCACCTCGCCCGCTTCGACCGCGTCCTCCAGCCGTTCGATCGCGGCGATGCGGCCGTCGCGGATGCCGATATCGGCGACGCGCCCGTCCGGCAGGGTCCCGCCCTTCACGACGATATCGAACATCTCAGCGTTCCCCCCTGTTGAACGGCACCATCAGGGCCGCCGGCACCTCCGCGCGCCGCGACATCACCACGAGCGCGAGGATCGACAGCAGATACGGCATCATCAGGAAGATCTGGTACGGGATATCGGCGCCGAGGTCAGTCTGCTGCAGGCGGATCTGCAAGGCGTCGAAGGCGGCGAACAGCAGCGCGCCGAGGATCGCCTTGCCCGGTTTCCAGGCGCCGAAAACCACCAGCGCGATGCAGATCCAGCCGCGGCCGTTGACCATCTCGAAAAAGAACGAGTTGAAGGCCGACATGGTGAGGAACGCGCCGCCGACACCCATGAGGCCGGAGCCGACCACCACCGCGCCCATGCGCAGCGCCGTCACCGACAGCCCCTGGGCCTCGACCGAATGCGGGTTCTCACCGACCGCCCGTACCGCCAGGCCGAGCGGCGTGCGGTACAGGACGAAGGCGACGAGTCCGGCGGTGGCGAAGGCGAGGTAGGTCAGCGGAGTCTGGGCGAACAGCGCCGGGCCGATCACCGGAATGTCGGACAGGATCGGAACCGGCAGTTCCTTGAACGCCTCGATCCGCGGCGGCGTCGTCACCTGGGGCAGCGCGACCCGGTAGGCGAAATAGGTCGACGCGGTCGCCAGCAGCGTAATGCCGAGGCCGACCACGTGCTGGCTGAGGCCGAACGGCACAGACAGGATGGCGTGCAGCAGGCCGAACAGCATGCCCGCGCCCATGGCGACCGCCACGCCGAGCCAGAGGTCGGCCCCGGAATACACCGCCATCCAGCCGGCGAAGGCGCCGACCACCATGATCCCCTCGATGCCGAGGTTGAGCACGCCGGCGCGCTCGCAGATCAGTTCGCCGAGCGTGGCGAAGATCAGTGGGCTGGCGATGCGCACGGCGGCGGCCCAGAAGCTGGCCGAGACCAGGATGTCGAAGATCTCCACCGGCTACCCCCTCACCACCCGGAAGCGGGTCAGCATGATCGCCAACACCATCAGCAGCAGCGCCGAGGCGAGCAGGATGTCGGCGATGTAGGTCGGCACCTCGGCCGCCCGGCTCATGCTGTCGGCGCCGACGAAGACGCCGGCGACGAACAGCGCCGAAATCACCACGCCCAGCGGATGCAGCAGCGCCAGCATGGCGACGATGATGCCGGTGTAGCCGAAGCCCGGGCTGAGGTCCAAGGTCAGGCTGCCCTTGAGCCCCGCCACCTCGGAAAAGCCGGCCAGCCCGGCGAGTCCGCCGGAGATCAGCGCGGTCTTGATGACGACCGCCGTGACGGGGATGCCGGCGAAGGCGGCGGCGCGCTGGTTCAGGCCGACGGCCCGGATCTCGTAGCCCAGCGTCGTGCGGGTCTGCAGCACCCAGACCAGGACGGCGCAGATCAGCGCGATGCCGAAGCCCCAATGCAGGCGCAAGCCGTCGACGATGCGCGGCAGGCGGGCATCAGGCACGAGACGCTCGGATTTCGGCCAGCCCATGCCCATCGGATCCTTCATCGGCCCTTCCAGCAGCATCGAGACGAACAGGATCATCACGAAGTTCAGCAGCAGCGTGGTGACCACCTCGTCGACGCCGAGCCGGGTCTTGAACCAGGCCGGTCCGAGCAGCAGTGCCGCCCCGCCGGCGATCGCGGCGACCATCAGGATCGGAATCAGCAGGACCGAGGGCAGCGGCAGCGCGCCGGTGCCGAGCAGGACGGCGAGCAGCGCGCCCATGTAGAGCTGCGCCTCCGCGCCGATGTTCCAGAGCTTGGCGCGGAAAGCGACGGCGACGGCGAGCCCGGTGAAGATCAGCGGTGTCGCCCGGTTCAGGGTCTCCAGCAAGGCGAACTTGGAGCCGACCGCTCCCTTGACGATCAGCCCGAGCACGGCGAGCGGATTGGAGCCGGCGACCAGGGCCAGCGCCATCGCGATCGCCACCGTGCCGCCCAGCGCCAGCGTCGGCAGGCCCAGCGTGCGCGGCCATCCGGGATTGGCGACAGGTTCAAGCCGCATCGCTGTCCCCCTCGCCGAATCCCTGACCCGCCATCCACACACCGAGTTCGGCCGGTGTCTTGGTGCCGCGCGCGAAGGCGGGCGACAGCCGTCCCTCCGAGATCACGTGGATGACGTCGGCCAGCGTCAGGATCTCGTCCAGGTCCTCCGAGATCAGCAGCACCGCGGCGCCGGCGTCCCGGGCCGCGATCAGCCGCGACTGGACATAGGTCACCGCGCCGATATCCAGCCCGCGCACCGGCTGCACGGCGAGGATGATGCGCGGCTCCGCCTCCAGCGCGCGGCCGAGGATCAGCTTCTGCATGTTGCCGCCGGAGAGCAGGCGGATGCGCGTGTCCGGGCCGGGGCAGCGGACGTCGTAGCGGTCGATGATCGCCCGGGTGTGGCCGTCGACAGCCGTCCAGTCGAACCAGCCGCGCCGCGAGAACGGCGGCTTCGCGTAGCCCTCCAGGACCGCGTTCTCGGCCAGGGAGAAATCGGAGATGGTGCCGGTCCTGTGACGGTCCTCGGGGATGCGGCCGATCCTCGCGTCCAGCGCCGCCCGCGGCGTCCAGTCGGCGACCGGCGCGCCGGCGACGTCCAACGTGCCCGAGTTCGGCACGGTCTCCCCGGCGATCAGATCGGCCAGCGCCGCCTGGCCGTTGCCGGAAACCCCGGCGAGCCCGGTGATCTGTCCGGCGCGCAGGTCCAGCGACAGGGATTTCAGGGCGACCGCGTTGCCGGCCGGGACCGTTGTGACATCGCGCAGACGCAGCAGCACCTCCCCCGCCTCCGCGCCACCGACCGCCGGCGCCTCGATCTCCGAGCCGACCATCATGTGGGCAAGCTGGTGTCGGTCGGTCCCGGCGGTCGCCACCTCCCCGACCAGTTTGCCGTGGCGCAGCACCAGCACCCGCGAGGAGATCGCCAGCACCTCGTGCATCTTGTGGGAGATGAAGATGATTGACAGCCCGCGCGCCACCGCCTTGCGCAGGGTCGCGAACAGGTCGTCGGTTTCCTGCGGCGTCAGCACCGCCGTCGGCTCGTCCAGGATCAGGATGCGGGCGTCGCGGTACAGCGCCTTCAGGATCTCGACCCGCTGACGCTCGCCGACACTCAGCGCGCCCGCCTTGGCGTCGGGATGCACGGCGAGGCCGAAGTCGCTGCTCAGTTGCTCGATCCGGGCGCGCGCCCGCGTTCGCCCGGAGCCAAGGCGCCACAGCGGCTCCGTGCCGAGAATGATGTTGTCCAGAACCGAGAGATTGTCGGCCAGCGTGAAATGCTGGTGCACCATCCCGACTCCGGCCTCGAGCGCAGCGCGTGGGTTGCCCGGAGGCAGGCCGTGACCGAACACCTCGATCTCGCCCGCGTCGGCCGTGTAGTGGCCGAACAGGATGTTCATCAGCGTCGTCTTGCCGGCGCCGTTTTCGCCGAGCAGCGCGATCACCTCGCCCTCGTGCAGGTCGAAGGTGATCGCGTCGTTCGCCGTCAGAGCGCCGAACCGCTTTGTGATGTCGCGGAGGCGCAGGACGACCCGCGCCTCCGTTCCGGCGGACATCAGCTCGACTTCGGTTCTTCGTCGTTGATCTCGACGGTGTAGGTGCCGGCCCTGATCGCGGCCTCGCGCTCGGCGACGAGCGCCATCGCCGCCTCCGGCACCTTGCCCTCGAACGTACCGAGCGGCGCGAGCGAGCAGCCGCCCTCCTTCATGAACGAATAGACGCCGTAGTTGTCGGCCTTGAACGATCCGTCCTTCACCTTGGCCAGCGCCGCGTTGAAGGTCGGCTCGAAATGCCAGATCGCCGAGGCGACGACGGTATCCGGATACTCCGGCTGGGTGTCGATCACGTTGCCGATCGCGAGGATGCCCTTCTCCTGGGCCGCGTCGGACACACCGAACCGCTCGGCGTAGAGCAGGTCGGCGCCGTTCTCGATCATCGCGTAGGCGGTCTCCTTCGCCTTCGGCGGATCGAACCACGAGCCGATGAAGCTGACCTGGAAGGTGATGTCCGACTTCATCTCCCGGGCGCCGGCCATGAAGGCGTGCATCAGGCGGTTCACCTCGGGGATCGGGAAGCCGCCAACCATGCCGATGTTGCCGGACTCGGTCATCGCGCCGGCGATGATGCCCGTGAGGTAGGAGGCGTCCTGGATGTAGTTGTCGAACACCGCCAGGTTCGGATGGGCCGGGTCGTCCAGGAAGCTGGAGCCCATCAGGAAGGCGACGTCCGGATACTCGAGCGTGACCTCTCGGGCCTCCTGTTCGACGCCGAAGATCTCGCCGACGATCAGCTTCACGCCCTGCTCGGCGTACTCGCGCATGACGCGGGGATAGTCGGTGTTGGCGGTGTTTTCGGAGAAGGTGTAGCTCACCTCGCCGGCGGCCTGCGCGGCCTCCGCCGCCTTGTGGATGCGGCTGACCCATTGCTGCTCGACCGGCACGGTGTAGATGCCGGCGGTCTTGACCGGCTCGGCCGCGAGAAGGCTCGACGGCCGGGTCAGCAGTCCGGCGGCCATCGCGGCACCGGAGGCGCCCAGCACGCCGCGCCGGGTCCAGCCGGCACCACCGAGTACGTTACGCTCTCTCATCTCGCCACCCCCGTTTGATTTTTGACTAAGCGGTAAACAAATTGAAGTACGAGATTGTGCACCGACGCAAGCGAATGCTGACGCGCTCGGACTTGTACCCAACTAATCGCATGAAAAGACTGGTTTTCTGCAGAAGACACGACGTTGACGCAGTGCAAAAACTCGTGCCGCAACCGATTTCCTGGCAAGCATTGTATAGACCAACGATACCAATACCATTGATCGCGTATTGGTGCGGCGATATCGTCCGTCGGCGTTAGTCCGAGGACAAGAGACCATGTCGACCAGCGCGGACGACTTCGCGACACGCCTGAACAAGATCACGGAACGCCTCGACTCTCTTGACGACCCTATCGAGCGGGCGCGAGCGTTTAACTCCGTAGCGCAGGCACGCCGTGAAATCGCCGAGGAACGAAGCTCACTGGCCCAAGAGGCAAAGACACTCATCGAGACCGCCGCGTTGCAGCGACAGATCAACCGGCCTTGGTGGACGAGCCGTCATGCGGAGGTTTTGATCGGTGTCACGGTCGCCGCCGCCGTGGTCTTCGGTTTCGCGGTTCAGAGCCTACTGCCATTGGTTAATCTGAACGGCCGGATCGCCCTGCAGAAAGCTGAGATTGCCGCCAACGAAGCAACGCTACAGAAGCAGGAAACAGCTTTTACAAAGCGGGAGAACGAGCGTTTTCGAGTTCAACTCGCCGAACGGGAAGCGGACCTTGGACGCGTCCGGGCGCAACTGACATCGGTAAGTCAGGAGTTTGAAAAGCGGCTCGCCGCGCAGGAGAACGCTGCGGAAGCTGAAATTCGATCGCTCAGTGTTGAATTGGGTCAAGCGCAGCAGCAGGGAACCGCCGAGACCGAACGTCTCCAAGCGCTGATTGCCCAGTTGGAGAAGGATCTGGAAACGACCCGCGAGGCACGGACCGTCGCGACCCGGCAGACAGAACGACTGGAGGGTGCCTGGCGTGACGAAGCAACCGGGCTGCTATGGCAGTTAGAGTATGTAGCCGAGGGTGGCATGGAGGCTAAGACGTACTGCGAACAACTTCAGCTTGCTGGTCAAACAAACTGGCAACTTCCTACAGAATCTGAACTTCGCGATTTGACATCTCGACCACGGAAAGCCTGCGGTGAAGACCAAAAGTCCATCACGGATTGCACTTATCCCTTTGATGGAGGGAAAAATTGCTTTTGGTTTGAGGGCGGCCCCGCCGACGAACCACGGGGTGTCTATTGTGAGCGTGGATTGGTGTTCAGAGGTGACAGCGTGCTTGGTCACACCAGTTGCGTCGCTAGAAACTAGACTTGAGGTCTTCCACTAAGCCGCCAGGACTTCAACCCGATCGCGGCCGCCGTTCTTGCTGGAATAAAGCGCCTGGTCGGCTCGGGCCAGGGCGGCGTCGACCGAGCCATCCTCCACGCGCAGGGCGGTGGCGCCGATGCTGGTCGTGACGCGAATCTCCATCCCGTTCCAGCTCACCGGCTGGTCGCGCAGCGAGACCAGCAACCGTTCAGCGAGCTTTCGGCCACTGTCGATCGGCGTCGCGGTCGCCAGGATCGCGAACTCCTCACCGCCGAGACGGCCGAAGAAATCCGTCTCGCGCAACTGCGTCGACACCCGCTGCGCGACCGCGCGCAGAACCTCATCGCCGGCGTCGTGGCCGTAGGTGTCGTTGATGTCCTTGAAGTAGTCGAGGTCCAGCATCATCAGGCAGGCCTCTCCGCCATAGCGGTCCATCCGGCGCAGCTCGCTGGTGGCCCGATCGCGAAAGGCCCGGCGGTTGGCGACCCCGGTCAGCGGATCGGTGGTCGCCAGACGTTCCAGTTCGGCGTTGACCGCCTCCAACTGCTTGGCATAGGCGCGCAGCATGAGCTGGTTCCGCACCCGCGCCCGCACGATGGAGGGGTTGTACGGCTTGGCGATGTAGTCGATCGCGCCGAGGCGCAGCCCCTCCTCCTCGTCCGAGACATCGGAATGGCTGGTCACGAAGATCACCGGGATCGGCGCGGTTTCGGGATCCGCCTTGAGCCGGGTGATCACCTCGTGGCCGCTCATGTCCGGCATCTCGATGTCCAGCAGGATCAGGTCGGGCAGCGTCGAGGTCGCCTTGGCCAGCGCATCCTTGCCGCCAAGCGAGAACGACACCGCCGCCTCGTCCTTCAGGATGCTGGCCAGCACGCGCACGTTCTCCCGCGCGTCATCGACGATCAGCACGCGTGACGTCGAGGTATCGAGGTCGGTCCGCATCTTCGTCTCCAAGGTCACACAGGACTCAACAGGGTTTCCAGTTCCGCCGCGGCGGCGTCGTAATCCAGTTCATCGATCCGGTCGGCGACCCGACCGGCCAGGTCGCCGTCGCGGCCACGCAGTCCGGCCTCCAGCGCCTTCCAACTGTCCTCCGCGTCCATGTCGCCGGAGCGCAATTGGTCGATCAGGGTCTTCACGTCGTCGATGTCGAGCGGTGGCGCGTCGCCCGCCTCCGACGCCTCGACGGCGGCGGGGGCCACCCGGGCGGCGTCGATATCGGCGAACAGGGCCTCCAACGCCGAGGCGAAAGCATCGACAAGCGGCGGGATTCTGGCCGCGTCGTCGAGCCCGGACTCCTCGATCTGAAGCTCCAGGTCGCGGGCCGTATCGAGCACATCCATCGCCCGCAGGTTCCCGGCGATCCCCCGGACCTGGTGCGCCAGGCGCCGCGCCTCCTCCCGGTTGCCGGCAGCGACGTTCTCGCGCATCTGCGTCGCCGCATCGCGCTGGCCGTCGCGGAACTTCAGAAGCAGGCGTCCGGTCAGCGCGTCATCGGGCAGGGCCCGCCGCAGGGCGTCCAGGTCGATGGTCGTCAGGCGATCCAGATCAAGCGTCTCCGCCGCCACGGGTTTCGCCGCCGACGCCTCCGGGCGGTCGGCCGCCGCTTCGGCTGGGCCCGCCGCCGACGGATGACAGTGACGGGCCAGCGCCGCGAACAGCTTCTCCTCGTCCAACGGCTTGGCGACATGATCGACCATGCCCGCGGCGAAGCACTTCTGCCGCTCCTCCTCCAGGGCGTGGGCCGTCATGGCGATGATCGGCAGGTCGGCGAAACGGTCATCCCCCTTGATCCGACGGGTCGCCTCCAAGCCATCCATTACCGGCATCTGGACATCCATCAGGATCGCGTCGTAATGGCCGGAACCGACCTCCGCCATCCGATCGACCGCCTGCTGGCCGTTGTCGACCACGTCCACGGTGATGCCTTGCTGGCGCAGCACCGAGAGCGCGACCTCCTGGTTGATCTCGTTGTCCTCCGCCAGCAGCACGACGAGGCCGCCCAGCGCCGCCGCCGACAGCGACGGCTCGAGCGAGCGGGCGTATGAGAGACCGGAGCGGGCGCCGACGGCCGAGGCGATCGCGTCGAACAGCGTCGACTGATTGACCGGCTTGGCGACGAATCCGGCCAGATCGCTTTCGGCTTTGTCCAGAACCGCCTCGTCGGGCATGTAGGCCGAGACCAGGATCGTGGACGGGACCGGACCGTCGCCGCATTTCTCGCGGATCTTGCGGGCGGTCTCGATGCCGTCCAGGCCGGGCATCATCCAGTCGAGCAGCACGATGTTGTGGCTGAGGCCGCCCTCGTGCGTGCCGATGCGTCGCAGGGCGGCGTTTCCGCTGGCGGCCACGTCAACGTCGAAGCCCATCGAGCGCAGCGTGTCGCCGATGACCAGACGCGCCATCTCGTTGTCGTCGACGACCAGGATCCGCAGATCGCGCAGGTCCGCCGGCAACACGACCGGCCCCTGCTCCACGGCATTGCCAAGCGCCAGGCGCACCGTGAACTTGAACGTGCTGCCGACGCCAAGCTCGGACTCCACCCAGATACGACCGTCCATGCGTTCGGCGAACTCCTTGGAGATCGTCAGACCGAGGCCGGTGCCGCCGAATTTGCGGGTGGTCGAGACGTCCGCCTGGGTGAAGGGCCGGAAGATCTGGTTGACCTGTTCCGGTGTCATGCCGACACCGGTGTCGCGGACCGAGAAGCCCAGCTCCGCCCGACCGTCGCTCACGTCGTTGGCGTGAATGGAGACGAGGATCTCGCCGCGCTCGGTGAACTTGATCGCGTTGGTGCACAGGTTGGTGAGGATCTGGCTGAGGCGCAGCGGGTCGCCGACCAGATCCTGGGGGGCGTTCGGATCGACACTGACCAGGAATTCCAGCCCCTTCTCGGCGGCGCGCGGCGCGACGATGGCGCTCACGCCCTCGATCACGTCCAACAGGCGGAAATCGGTGGTCTCGATCGTGAGCTGGCCGGCCTCGATCTTCGAGAAGTCGAGGATGTCGTTGATGATCCCGAGCAGGTTCTCCGACGAGAACAGGACCTTGCGCACGTAATCGCGCTGCTTCGCCGCCAGGTTGGTCTGGGCCAGCAGCCGACTGAGGCCGATGATGCCGTTCAGCGGCGTACGGATCTCATGGGACATGTTGGCGAGGAAGGACGACTTCGCCCGTGTCCCTTCCTCGGCCGCGTCGCGGGCCGAGGCCAGGCGTTCCATCGCACGCTGCCCCTCCAGCTCCATGCCGAGCCAGCGGGCCATCATCTCGACCAGTACCGTGTCGCCCTTGCTGAACGGGTCCTGGCGCGGCTCCATCGAGGAGAAGTTGATGGTCCCGTAAACCTCGCCTTCGACCATCACCGGAGCGCCGATATAGCACTTGCGGCTGAAGGTCCGATAGCAGAGGGCGTCGGCGAGCTCGCTCCGTTCGATGTCGTGGTACGCCATCGCCGCCCGCTTCTCGAGCGCGTGCGAGCAATACGTCGTCTCAAGATCGAAACTGGTCCCGGGCGCCCGCTTCACGCCATTGCCGACCGAGTGCTCGACGACGTAACGGCCGCTGACCGTGCAGCTCGCCGTGCCGAGGTCGGTGCCGAAATGGGCGACGCCCAAATGCAGGATCTTCTCGATCCGCTCATCCATGCTAAGCGACACGTCGGTCGACAGTGCCTGGAAGCGCTGCAGCGTCGAGATCGTGCGATCGAGTTCGGACGCGTAGCCCTTGAAGATGTTCAGGGATGACGCGAGGTCGATGATTTCGCCCACGCGGCTGTCGACGTTCGCCACGGTGCCTAGGTCACCCTCGGGAATCCGCACCATCGCCTCGGAGATCCGCGACAGCGGGCGCTGAACCGAGTTCAGCAGCACCCCGGCGATCAACCCGGACAGCAGCACCGTGCCGACGGCGAGCAATGCGACCAGGATGTCGGAGAGCCGCGCCACCAGGGCCAGGTCGCGGTCGATCTGCCGGGTCAGTCGGCTCGCCTCGCGGGCGATCACGCGTTCCAGAACCCCCAAACCGGCCAGGGCGGCCCTGTCATCCACCCGGACCGCCGCATCGACCTGGCGACTCGACGCCCCGCTCTCGACCATCTCCACCGCCAGGTCGATGCCGTTCCGGTAGTCGGAAATCATCTGGTCGATCTCGCGAAGCGCGGCGCGCTCCAGGCTGTTGATCGGCAAATCTCGATACTGTTCCAGGTAGGCTTCCGCCGTATCGGCGGCTTCTCGCGCCATCGGCCCCAAGCCCGGTTCGCCCAGCAGAACGAGCTTCATGAAGTAGTCGATCATGCCACCGAAGCCGAGGCTGCGGCGCAGGTCGTGCAGGATCTCCAACTTGGTCCGCTCGCTGGAGCGGTTCGCGCGGCTGGTGGTGACCGCATCGTCGAGAGCGGTCAGCGCGCCCAAGGCGTCGGGCGACCACAACGCCATCTGCTGTGCCGTCTGCCTCGGCGAGCCGCCATAGGCCCGCATGACCTGGGCAACCTCGGCCCGCTCCTTCAGGTAACCGACCAGATCCTCGATCTGGTCGAGCGCCTGCAACTCGGCATTCGACAGGCGCACTGTGCGATACCGATTCACCGCCGACTGAACGCTTCCAAGCGAGGCACGGAAGCTCTCCGCGTATTGGGCGTCTCCCCGGAGCGCGAAGTTCAGGAGATTGTGAATGGCGCCGCCGTAGCCGAGTTGATCGCTGATCTCGACGAGGGCGCGGGCCCGGGTCGAACTGGCGTCGCGATACGCGTTCCAGCTCATCTGACTTTCGGTGACGCGGTGATTCACCCAGGCCGTCGCGCCGATCGCGGCGGCGCCCGCCAGCACCATCACGCCGACGACGCCATATGCCAGGGTCCTCAGAGAAAAGCGCACGCCCGCGCCTCCATGGTCACGTCATTATCGTTGGAACGCGTCCACAGCCGCCCGTTCGGCAGCACCAAAGGTATTGCTTCAGAATAGTTACTAGCCCGCCGGTGGTAAGAGAAAGGTTAAGATTCCGCTGCAATCCGCGCCATGGGCGTCCGGTCGCGCCGCAGCATCCGTCGCGTTAAGGGCGAATTCATGTGACGTAGAGCCACAAAAGTCGTACATAAACACGACTATGTCCGACCGATTCACCAGGAACCGGAGCCGCGACCGCCACCGATGACCGGCACCCGCAGCCTCACCCAGCAGACGACGGACGCCCTACGCGCCAAGATCGCCGAAGGCCCGATGAAGCCCGGCGACCGCCTGCCCACCGAAAAGGAACTCGAGGCCGAGTTCGGCGTGAGCCGGACGGTGATACGCGAGGCCGTCGCGGTCCTCAAGGCCGACGGCCTCGTCGAGCCACGGCGCGGCGCCGGAATCTTCGTCGTCGATCCGCTGGCCTCGCGCTCCCGGATGGTGCCCGCCTTCCTGCCGGGGCAGATGTATCAGGCCCTGGACCTGCTGGAACTGCGCATGGCCGTGGAGGTGGAGGCGGCCGGCCTCGCCGCGACCCGCCGCAGCCTGTCCCAGGATGCCCGCATCCGTGAATCGCTCGCGGATTTCGGTCGCGCCCTGGAGACCGGCGGCAAGACGGTGGAACTGGACATCGCCTTCCACAACGCCATCGCGCTCGGCACCAATAACGACCTGTTCCCGGCCTTCCTGGAGTCGCTCGGACGCAACGCCATCCCGCGCAGCACCCTGTCCCAGGACCAGCGCGAGCGGCTGATCGACCATGATTACCTGCAGCGCGTCCACAAGGAGCACCTGGCCATCGCCGATGCGGTCTCGGCGGGCGATGCCGACGGCGCTCGCGCCGCCATGCGGGCGCATCTGAGCGGCAGCATCACGCGCTACCGCGCCTCACTTTGAGCGTGTCACCCACCGTCGATTGCGTGCTCGACGCCAGGGCCACCCTGGGCGAGGGGATCGTCTGGGACGCGACGGCCGGGCGTCTGTGGTGGGTCGATATCGTCGCGCCGGCCCTGCACCGGTTCGACCCGGCCACCGGGCGCGACGAGCGCTGGGACATGCCCTCCGCCATCGGCTGCGTGGCGCCCCGGGCCGGCGGCGGCGCGATCGTCGGGCTCGAGGCCGGATGGAGTGCGTTCGATCCGGAGGAGGGTGCGATCACGGTCCTGAACGCCGACGCGCCGCGCGGCGCCGGCATGCGCTTCAACGACGGCGCGGTCGATCCGACGGGGCGGTTCTGGGCCGGCACGATGCCGAAGGCCGGACCGGCGGACGCGGCGGCGGGGCAGCCGGCACGCGGCGACCTGTTCCGGCTGGATCGCGACGCGTCGTGCCACCGGGTCTTGGACGGGCTCTACATCCAAAACGGCCTCGCCTTCGCGCCGGACGGGCACACGATGTACCTGTCCGACAGCCACCCGCATGTGCGCACCATCTGGGCGTTCGACTACGACCCGGAGACCGGAACGCCGAGCAACCGGCGGGTGTTCTTCGACACCCGCCAGGTCGACGGTCGACCCGATGGGGCGGCGATCGACGGTGACGGCTGCTACTGGATGGCGGGGGTGGACGGCTGGCAGGTGGTGCGGATCACGCCGGCCGGCGTTGTCGACCGGATCATGCCGGTGCCGGTGCAGAAGCCAACCTGCCTCGCCTTCGGCGGGCCGCGGCTCGACACGCTCTACCTGACCAGCATGGGCGCCGGGCTGATCACCCCCGGGACCGAGGACCGCCAGCCACAGGCGGGTGGCCTGTTCGCCTTCGTCCCCGGCGTGCCCGGATACGCGCCACCGCCCTGCGCCGCCTAACCAGCCAAGAGGTTGGGCAGAGTCAGCGAGATCGCCGGCACGAAGGTCGTCAGCACCAGGGCCACCAGGATCGCCGCGTAGAACGGCCAGATCGTGCGCACCGCCCGTTCGATCGGTACCTTGCCGACCGCGCAGCCGAGGAACAGGCAGGCCCCGACCGGCGGGGTGCAGAGCCCGAGTCCGAGATTCATCATCAGGATCATGCCGAACTGCACCGGATCCATGCCGATGGCAATCACCACCGGCAGGAAGATCGGCGTGCAGATCAGGATCAGCGCCGCCATGTCCATGATCATGCCGAGCACCAGCAGCATGACGTTGATCATCAGCAGGATGAAGATCGGGTTCTCGGTCAAGCCGGTCATGAACTCGATCATGCGCGACGGCACCTGGTAGAAGGTCAGCATGTAGGCGAAGGCGGTCGCGCAGGCGACCAGGATCAGCACCATCGAGGTGGTCCGCACCGAATTCAGAACCGCCGTCTTGAACGCGCTCCAGCTGAGCGAGCGGTAGACGACGAGCGTGACGACGAAGGCGTAGAGCGTGCCGAAAGCACCGGACTCCGTCACCGTGAACACGCCCGACAGCACGCCACCGACGATGATCACCGCGGTGAACAGGCCCGGGATGGCGGCGACGAAGGTCAGAAACAGCGCGCTGAAGCCGGGGAATACCTCCGCCCGGTAGCCGCGCCGGACGGCGATCAGATAGGCCGCGACCGCCAGGCAGAGGCACATCAGCACCCCCGGCACCACGCCGGCGAGGAACAGCTGGCTGATCGAGATGCCACCGCCGGCGGCGATCGCGTACAGGATCATGTTGTGGCTCGGCGGGACCAGGATGCCGGCGATCGAGGACGTCACCGTCACATTGACCGCGTAGTCGTCGTCGTAGCCCTTCTCCTTCATCACCGGGATCAGGATCGAGCCGAGGGCCGAGATGTCGGCGACGGCGGAGCCCGAGATACCGCCGAACAGCATCGAGGAGAGCACGTTCACCACCCCGAGCCCGCCGCGCACCGCGCCGACCGCCGCCGAGGCGAAGCGCACCAGGCGGATCGCGATGCCGCCGTGGAACATCAGCTCGCCGGCGAAAATGAAGAACGGGATCGCCATCAGCGAGAACACGTTGATCCCGGAGATGATGCGCTGGAAGGCGACGACCAGCGGCAGCCCTTCGACGAAGAAGGCGGTGACCGCCGCGACGCCGAGGGCGAAGGCGACCGGGACTCCGATCACCACGCAGACCGCGAACACCCCAAGAAGAATGAGAAGTCCCATGGCGGCGATCCCGTCAGGCCGGCGGCGGCGGGGTTTCGAGGATCCGCTCGTCCACGCTGTCGCCCCGGAAGAACCGGATCAGATGGCCAACCGAGTACAGCAGGCACAGCCCGCCACAGAGCGTGAGCGGCACCGCGCGCAACCCCTCGGGCAGATGGATCAGCGGGATCTCGGTGCTCCACTTGAACACCGCCAGCTTGTAGGTATGCACCATCATCACCGCGCCGAAGCCGCCCATGATCAGGTAGCTGACGAGTTCCATGAACCGGCGTACGGGACGCGGCGCGATATCGCGGAAGAACGACACGCCGAGATGCGACCGCTCGTGCACGCCGGTCGAGGCGCCGAGAAATCCGATCAACGCGACCAGAAGCAGCGCCACCTGCTCGACCCAGGTCGGCGTGGCGTTCAGGACGTAGCGGCCGTAGACCAGCCAGCCGAAGATCGCGGTCAGGAACACCATGGCGGTGCCCGAGATCACCAGGCTGAGGTGACAGACGACATCCAGCAGCCGGTGGAACAGGGCAATCGGGCCGCGGGTCGAGGAACGGGGCTCGGTCATGGCGGGTGTCCAACCGTTGAGATCCGCAAAAAAGAGCCACCGGAGGGCCGTGGGACGGACCGCTCCGGTGGCCTCCAGGACGACCGTTACTGTGTGGCCTGGATAGCGTCGACCAACGGCTTCAGGTCAGGGTTGGACTCGAAGAACTTGGCGTAGACCGGCTTCATCGCGTTCTGGAACGCCGCCTTGTTCTCGACCTCGTTGAACTTCACGCCGGCGGCCATGACCTTCTCGCGGCTGGCCTTGGCGCGCTCGGCCCAAAGCTCGCGCTGCAGGTCGGCCGAGGCGCGGGCGGCGGACTTGACCGCGTCCTTGTCCGCGTCGGACAGCGCGTTCCAGACATCGGCGTTGATGCACACGCACTCCGGAATGATCAGGTGCTGGGAGAGCGAGTAATAGCCGGCGACCTCGAAATGCCCGGTGGACTCGTAGGACGGCCAGTTGTTCTCGGCGCCGTCGACCACCCCGGTCTTCAGCGACTGGTAGACCTCGGCGAAGGCCATCGGCGACGGGTTGCCGCCCAGGGCCGCGATCATGCCGGAATACAGGTCGTTGTTCATCACGCGGACCTTCATGCCGGACACGTCCTCCGGCTTGGCGATCGGGCGTTGCGAATTGTAGAACGACCGGGCTCCGGAATCGTACCAGGCGAGCGCGATCATCCCCTTCTTGGCCATGCCGGCGCTGATCTGGTCGCCCGGCGCCCCGTCCATGGCCCGGTGCATGTGCTCCATGTCCTTGAACACGAACGGCAGGGAGACGACGTTCGCCTCCGGCGCGACCGGACCGATGGGGCCCAGATTGAAGTTGCCGATCTCCAGCGCGCCGATGCGCAGCTGCTCGATCGCGTCCGGCTGGCTGCCGAGCACGCCGGAGTGGAACATCTTCAGCGTGATCCGCCCGTCGGTGTTCTTGGCCAGCAGTTCGGCGAACCTGTCCATGGCCACCGTGTTCGGGTAGTCGGGCTTGTGGATGTTCCAGCCCTTCCACTCCGCCGCCTGAGCCATGCCGGCGATGCCGGCCACGAGCGCGACCGCCGCCGCCGTCGTTGCGAGTTTCTCGAATAGTCTCATGTCATCCTCCCTATGGTTGCCCGAACCACCTCGGGCCAGCCTGTGCCGACGACCCTGGGCCGTCGGGGCGCGGGGCGTCGGTTTTCCGATCTGTCCCGCTCTGTCGATCCGGATTTGCCGATGAGTATGCCCCCTTTCCCAGATTGGTCAATTAATCAGTCTATTGATCGTATTATTATGCTGCGGCGCCGATCGAGGCGGCACGGTGGATCACCGCCGACAGGTCGGCGACGTCACGGTCGGTTGGGCGGACCAGCGGCGGGCGCACTGGCCCGGGATCACGACCGATGGCCGTCAACCCGCCCTTGATCAGCGACACCGGATAGCCGGCGACCCGGTCACGGATATCGGCGAACGGGTAGAAGAAGCCGTGCAGGATGGCATCCATCGCGGCGCGATCGCCGGCCCGCAGGGCGGCATAGAACGCGAGCGCGAGCTCCGGGACGAAATTGAACACCGCCGAGGAATAGGTCGAGACCCCGGCCGCGTCATAGGCGGCAGCGAACAGTTCATGGGTCGGCATGCCGCCGACATAGACCAGGCGGTCGCCCAGCGTGGCGCGGATCCGGGTGACCAGGTCGATTTCCCCGACCCCGTCCTTGAAACCGATCAGGTTGGGGCACTCTGTAGCCAAACGCGCCACCGTCTCCGCCGTCAGCACCGACGTCGCCCGGTTGTAGACCACGACGCCGATGGAGACGGCGTCGCAGACCGCCTTCACGTGGGCGTACTGGCCTTCCTGTGTCCCGGCCATCAGGTAGGTCGGCAGCAACAGGATGCCGTCGGCGCCCGCCGCCTCCGCCGCCGTCGCGTCGGCGATGGCGCGGCGCGTGTTGACGCCGGCCCCGGCGACGACCGGGCAGCGCCCGCCCGCCGCCTCGACCGCCGCACGCACGATGCGCGGGACCTCGTCCTGGCCGAGCGAGAAGTATTCGCCGGTCCCGCCGGCGGCGAACAGGGTGGCGGCGTCGAAGGACGAGAGCCAGGCGACATGGTCGCGATACGGCCCCTCGGCGAACTCCAGCGCCTCGTCGAAATGGGTCACGGGAAACGAGAGCAGCCCCGAGCCCATCCGGGCCTTGAGGTCCTGCGGGGACAAAGCCATCGGGTTACTCCTTGGGGTCGGTTGCGGCGCGCAGCGCCCGGACCACGCGGGCCGGATCGCCCTGGTAGCCGGTGCTGGCGAAAGGCCCGCCCTGGACGCCGAGGGCGACGGCGTTGCCCGGTTCGCGGTCGGCGATCGCGTCGACCTCGGCCATCCAGCGGTCGGAGGAGTCCTGCGGCGCGTAGCCGAGCCGCCGGGCCGTCGCGTTGTCCCACCAGGTGCGGGAATTGTCCGAGATGCCGAAGACGATCTCGTGGTGCAGATCCGGCGACTCCAGCCCAAGCCGGCAGAGCCGGGTCAGGTCGCCGATGCTCACCCAGGAACCGAGCGTGCGCGGCGTGTCCGGCTTCTCGAAGCACCAGCCGATGCGGATCGACAGCACGCCGATGCCGTAATTGTCGGCGAAGTACTGGCCCAGCGCCTCGCCGAACACCTTGCTCAGGCCGTAACGGCAGTCGGGGCGCGGCCGCTCGCTGCCGTTGAGACGCTGGCCGCGCGGGTAGAACCCGACGGCATGGTTCGAGCTGGCGAAGACGATCCGGTTCACCCCGGCCGCGTATGCCGCCTCGAACAGCCGGTAGGAGCCGTCGATATTGACCCGCAGGATGTCCTCCCACGGGTTCTCCACCGAAAGCCCGCCCAGGTGAATGATGCCATCGACGCCGTCCACCATGCGGGCGAGGTCCTCCGCCTTGCACAGGTCGCCGGTGACCACCTCCTCCCCGGCCCCTGCGTCGCCGAGATCGGCGAGATCCGACACCCGCAGCACCGGATAGGCGCCGGCGAGCGTCTGGCGCATCCGCCTGCCAATGCCGCCGGCGGCCCCGGTCAGAAGCACTCGTTCCATGATCAGCCACGCCATATGATTAATCTGAGTATTGATCTATCTAAGTATGACCAATGTGTCCAGCCGAATTCTCGCGGCTTCGTCAGTTCTGGTGACGCTGTCCGCCGCTCAACCAGGAGTATCGGGGATCGACGGTGCCGATGCCCGTGCCAAAAGCGTTTGTTATCCCGGTACAGCGCCGGCATGCGGCGCCTGCCGCCAATCAGCTATTGCCCCCGCGGGGGCAAGCTTCTAGTTCAGGGGCCTTCACACGACACCCTCGCGACCAGGGAAGCGGCCCGTCATGATTCGCCCCCGTTCCATCAGCGGCCTCAGGGAATTCCTGCCCGCCGAGCAGATCACCTTCAACCGGTGCGTCGAGATCGTGCGCAAGCATTTCGAGCTGGCCGGGGCGGTGCCGCTCAGCACGCCGGCCTTCGAGCTGCGCGAGGTCCTGCTGGCCAAGGAAGGCGGCGACAGCGTCGACCGCCAGGTCTACGGCGTGCATCGGCTGGCCGATGGCGGCGAGGACACCGACTTCGCGCTTCGCTTCGACCTGACCGTGCCGATGGCGCGCTTCGTCGCCCAGCATGCCGGCGAGCTGGTCTTCCCGTTCCGGCGCTATCAGATCCAGCCGGTCTGGCGCGGCGAGCGGGCGCAGGCCGGGCGCTACCGCGAGTTCATCCAGTGCGACATCGACGTGGTCGGCGACCAGACCCTGAGCCTGACCACCGACGCCGAGATCCCAGCGGTCATCGACGGGATCTTCAAGGAGATGAACATCGGGCCGTTCCAGATCCGCATGAGCAACCGCAAGCTCCTGGAGGGCTTCCTGTCAGGCTCCGGCATCGCGACCGAGGCGATCGCCGACGCCATGCGGGTGATCGACAAGATCGACAAGGTCGGCGCCGACGCGATCCGCGACGAACTGGCGGAGACCTATCGCCTCGCCGCCGCCGATCTCGACCGGATCATGGCCTATGTCTCGCTGCGCGGCCCGGCGGACGAGGTGATCGGTGAGTTGCTGACTCTGGCCCCGGCCGACAGCCTGAATGAGACCTATGCCGCCGGCGTCGAGGAGCTGACCACCGTCGCCCGCGCCGCCGCCAGTCTCGGACTGACCCCGGAGACCTTCATCCTCGACCTGTCGGTTGCGCGGGGCCTCAGCTATTACACCGGCACCGTCTACGAGACGACCCTGGTCGACCACCCGTCGATCGGCAGCATCTGCTCCGGCGGGCGCTACGAGAACCTGGCCGGGCTCTACACCACCCGCAAGCTGCCGGGGGTCGGCATCTCGATCGGCCTCACCCGCCTCGTCACCCGGCTGATGGAGGCCGGCCTGCTGCCGGTCGAGCAGGCGACGACCGCCCCGGTGCTGGTGACCGTGCTCGATCCGGCGCAACTCGACCGCTACCTGGCCGTCGCCGGCAGGCTGCGGCAGGCCGGCATCGGCGCCGAGGTCGCGACCGAGCAGCGCAAGGTCGGCCAGCAGTTCAAATACGCCGACCGCAAGGGCTTCACCCTCGCCCTGGTCGCCGGCGAGGACGAGTTCGCCGCCGGCACCTGGCAGGTCAAGACCCTGGCCAGCGGCGAGCAGGTGGTCGTCGCGGATAGCGACCTAGTGGAAACGGTGCGGGGGATGCTGGCGGGGTGAGCGTGACTAGGCCGGACCCGGATCCCACCTATTCCGGGCGAAGACCAGCTCGCCAGGACCAGCGCCACAGGTTAAGCACAGATCATGGCGTTCAGCGTATTCATTCATCGGCAGGATTCGATCTACGACGACAGTCCTGCCGAGAGATATCAGTTTCCGAGACAATACCTGAGTCGCGTAGAAGCAAGCATCGGCGATTGGATTATCTACTACGAACCAAGCAAAATCCATGACACCAGAGGGTATTTCGCCGTCGCGAAGGTAGACCGCGTCATACCCGATCCTGGCGCCCCGGGAATGTTCCTCGCTTTGATCGAACGGGGAAGCTATTTGGACTTCGTCAACCCGGTTCCCTTTCGTGATCATGGCGCCCTTGCCGAACGCGGGTTGCTCAACGATGCCGGCCGCATCTCCGGGCGAGCTCAATCGGCGGTTCGGCCACTCAGCAACGCGGACTTCAATCGTATTGTCAGCATGGGCCTGGACGAGGAGGACACGTTCCTGCCTCGAATCGACGCGGGTCTCGACGAGGCAGACAGGCTGCAGGAGGAGCAGACAGAGTTCTTGTTTGAGCCCGCGCGGCAGCGAACAACTCAGCTCTCATCCCGGATCGTTCGAGACCGGCTGTTTCGCCGCGTTGTTCTCCGAGCCTATGATGAGAGATGCGCGATCAGCGGACTCAGGCTCATCAACGGCGGCGGTCGAGCAGAAGTCGAAGCGGCCCACATCCGGCCAGTGGAAGATGGCGGCCCTGACATCGTCAGCAACGGGATCGCCCTCTCCGGAACCGTCCATTGGATGTTCGACAGAGGTCTCATCAGCTTGGGCGACGATCTCGAGATCCTCATTTCCCACCAGGCGAACGACCCGGACAGCATTCGAGGCCTCATTAATCGCACCGGCTACGCAACGCGACCCGGCCGCAGGACCGACTGGCCTCATCCGCGCTATCTCAAATGGCATCGAGTGAACCGCTTCAAGAGCTAAGCCCCACGACGGCTGGCTCCTGGACCGCGACACCGAAACCCTGGGTATCACCTCTCGGAAAAGCCCACCCAGTCCGCATAGGCCTTGAGCCGGTTGGTGAGCGCCGCCGCCTGATCCTTGGGGATCGGGTCGATGCGGATGCGCGACAGGCGCTTGAAGGCGAAACGCCAGACGCCGTCGACGCGCCGGTATTCGTCCTCGTAGTGCCCCCAGCCGGTGAAGCCCCGCGCGCCCGGCGCCTCGATCGGCTCGCGGCCGTCGAGGAACTCGACCACATCCACCATCGCCCAGACCGCCCGCGCCCGCTCCGGCCCGTCGAACGTGATCTCGGCCATGTGGCAGTGATGCACCGTCAGCGCCTCCTGCAGGCGGGCGCTGGCGCCGGCGATGAATTGCGCCGCCGTCGCGCCGGTCGGCGCCGAACCGAAGCCCTTGACCGTCGCCTCCTCCAGAAACAGTGCGCCCAGCCGGTCCCACTGCTTGGTGTCGAGGAACCGGCAGTACTGTGCCTTCAGGGTCTTGATCTTCTCCCGGTCGACCAGGGTCTCGGCGGTGATGTGATCCTGCAGCATTCGAGCCCTCCCGGCATGCGTTTTTAGCGGCTTTTCTCAGTCCTACCCCACGGGCACTCTAGGGCGAAGACACGAAGGGGATCCGCCATGAACGACCTGACCGCCTCCGACGCGACAGCGGCAACCGACTTCTCCAAGGGTGCGGCCTACTGTAACGGTCGCTACGTGCCCGCCGGCGAGGCGTCGATCTCGATCATGGATTGGGGCTTCGGCAAGTCCGACGTGACCTACGACGTGGTTCATGTCTGGGGCGGCGCCTTCTTCCGCCTCGACCAGCACCTCGCCCGGTTCGAACGGTCCATGGTCGGGCTGCGGATGTCCCTGCCCTACGACCGCGCGCAGATCGCCGACATCCTGACCGAATGCGTGCGCCTGTCCGGTCTGCGCGAGGCCTATGTGGCGATGATCGCGACCCGGGGCGTGCCCCTACCCGGCATGCCGCGCCGGCCGAGCCTGATGCAAAACCGGTTCCACGCCTACGCGATCCCCTGGATCGATGTGATCCCACCCGACGTTCAGGAACGCGGCGCCCATCTGATCATCGCCAGGACACCGCGCATCGACCCGGAAAGCGTCGATCCGACGATCAAGAACTTTCACTGGGGCGACCTGGTGCGCGCCATGTTCGAGGCGGAAGATGCCGGCGCCGACAATGCCGTGCTGCTCGACCGCGATGGGCTTGTGACCGAAGGACCGGGCTTCAACGTCTTCATGGTCAAGGACGGCGCCGTCGTCTCCCCCGACCGCGGCGCCCTGGAAGGCATCACCCGCCAGACCGTGTTCGACCTCTGCGACGCGCTCGGCATCCGCTGGGAGATCCGCGCGATCACGGCCGACGAGTTGCGCGATGCCGACGAGATCTTCACCTCAACCACGGCCGGCGGCGTCATGCCGGCCGCCCGCATCGACGGAACGATCCTGTCGAACGACAGGCCGGGGCCGATTTCGGCGCGCCTGAAGGAAACCTACTGGCGGTGGCATCGCGAGGGCCGCGACGCGACGCCGATCGACTACGGCTGACGGCGCGCCGCCCGCTTCACGGTTTATTAAATTCGATCAGGTATTTCGGCGGGGTTTCCTAGCTCTCGAGGGTCCCCGCATGTTCAGGTTTCTCACGTCGGCCATCGTGGCGCTCGGTCTGATGACGCTGGCCGGCCCGGCCGCCGCCAGCGCCAGCCTCTCGCTGACCGAGCAGGCCTCGCTTCAGGCGGCGATGCAGCGCCACATCGATCAGAAATCCATCGACGGCACAGTTCTCTACCTGGACCGCGAGACCGGCGAAGCGCGCGTGCTGCACCCGGTCACGGCCCATCCGATGATCATGACCTACGGCGAGCACTTCGTTCTCTGCTTCGACTTCCGCGACGATGCCGGCAAGAGCGTGCCGATCGACTACTACATGGCGCGCAAGGACCGCAGTTTCGTCGTCTTCCACACGGCGGTCGCCGATCGCACGCTCCTGAGGGAGCTGATGAGCAGCGGGCGCGTTCAGAGGCTGAAGTGAGCCCACCGGGCGACATCTCCGCACCGACTGATATCCCGCCCCGCGCGCCGCGCTGGACGCGACGCCTCCACGTCCGCTTCCTGGCCGTCGTCACGGCCGCCTTCCTCGTCATCATGCTGCCGGCCGCCTGGATCCTGTTCGGCCTGATGCAGCAGACCGACACCGAAGCGCTGACATCACGGATCGGCAATCTCGCGGCGCGCACCGCCGGCGCGATCGATCGGCACGCGGCCTATGACGATCGGCAGCTCTCGGCGGACCTGATGTCGCCGTTGGCCTCGGACCGAGCCTTCCTGTGCGCCGAGCTGCGGGCGGGACCGACCCTCCTGGCCGCGCTGCCGGCGGCGCAGGGATGCGTCGAGGGTCAGGCGGGCCACATCCTGGAACTTCCCGTCGATGCCGCCGGAAAACTGGGTCTGACCGTCGGATTCACCGATGCCGAGTTGCGCGAGATCCGCCGCACCGAGCAGCTGATCGGCGCCTCGATGATCGCGCTCGCCTTTCTCGTGGCGCTCCTGGCCGGCGGACTCACTTACCGATACCTGATCTGGCGTCGCCTCAAGCGGTTGACCGATGCCATCCTGCAGGCGGCCGCCACCGGTGACCGACGCACGATCGGCAACGCCGGCGGCGACGAGATCGGCCTGGTGATCGGCGCCTACAACGACCTGATCGTCCACGAGACCGACAACGAGCGGCGCCTACGGGAGTCAGAGAGCGCCCTTGCCGCGCTGAATCAGGATCTCGAGGCGCGGGTGCGGGAGCGCACGGCCGAGCTGGAGATCGCGCGCCACATGGCCGATCGGGCCAACGAGTCGAAGACCCAGTTCCTATGGTCGATGAGCCACGAGCTGCGAACCCCGTTGAACGCGATCATCGGCTTCTCCGAAATCATCAGCCGGCAGATGTTCGGTCCGATCCAACCACCCCGTTACAAGGGCTTTGCGGACGACATCCTGTTCAGCGGTCAGCACCTGCTGAACGTCATCAACGACCTGCTGGACATCGCGCGGATCGAGGTCGGGCGCGAGACCCTGGACGACGAGCCGACCGTCATGGCGGAGTTGCTGGCGGAAGCCATTCGGGTCGTCCAACCCCTCGCCGACGCCGCCACGGTTGACCTGAACAGCAGCGTCGAGGACGCCGACCTGACCCTGTCGGTCGACGCGACGAAGACCAAGCAGATCCTGCTCAACCTGCTGAGCAACGCGATCAAGAACACCCCCGCTGGCGGCCGGGTGACGGCCGGCATCGCCAGGACCGACGACGAGCGGATCGCTCTGCGGGTCGCCGATACCGGTCGAGGCATCCCCGCCGAGGACCTGCCCATGGTGCTGGAGCCGTTCGCGCGTGCCAGCAGCCGCGCGCCCGAGTATCAGAAGGGAACCGGACTGGGCCTGCCACTCAGTCGGAAGATGGCCGAACTGCACGGTGGCGAACTCATCCTGCAGAGCACTGTCGGCACTGGCACCGTGGCCACGGTGTTGCTGCCGGCGAGTCGTATCGTCGCCCGCGCGCCCCGCCCGGCGCCGCTGGTCAGCTGCGTGGGTTCCTGACCGCCCCCTCCCCTGCCGTGTCTGCCGGCACGGGCTCGGGCCGCCGGCGGGCGACCGTTCGCTTCAGGCGCTTGCCGACGTCGACGATGGCATTGATCGCCGGAACCAGTTCGCCGCCGAGATCGGTCAGCGCGTATTCGACCGAGGGCGGGCTGGTCGGCATGACCCGGCGCGCCACAACCCCCTTGCCCTCGAGCTCGCGCAGCCGCGCCGTCAGCACCTTGGCCGAGATCCCCGGCAGGTCCGCGCGCAGCTCCATGAACCGCCGGGACCCACCACTCAGATACCAGATCACGTTCGGCGTCCACACGCCTCCGAGCAACGCCATGCACTCGCTGAGCGGGCATTCCGGCACCGGCTCCGGTGCCCGGTTCTTTCGCATTTTCAACGCCATGACGCCCTCTACGGGTTTCCGGTCGGTTACCACGAAATAGTGGTTACCTCAAGTTACTGGGTTTCCATCGGTAACTGAAAGCCCCAGGTCTCGGGCGGTCACAAACCAGGAGGACCCGACCATGAAGCTCTACTACGCCCCCGGCGCCTGCTCGCTCTCCCCGCACATCGTCCTGCGCGAGACCGCCAGCGCCTTCGACCTCGAGCGCGTCGACACCGCGACCAAGCGGACCGATAGCGGCGAGGACTACACTCGGGTGAACCCAATGGGCTACGTGCCCGCGCTGAAGCTGGACGGCGGCGACGTGCTCACCGAGGGGGCCGCCATCGTGCAGTACCTGGCCGACACCAGGACCGAGTACGGCCTGGCGCCGGCGCCGGGTACGGTTGACCGCGCCCACCTGCAGACGCACCTGAACTTCGTCGGCTCGGAGCTGCACAAGGCCTTCGGGCCGTTCTTCGACGGCCAGGCGGACGAGGCCCGAAAGACCGCCGCCCGGACCGGCGTGGCGCGCCGCTTCGACCATGTCGAGGCGCTCCTCGCCGATGGGCGTGACTACCTGATGGGCGCGGCGTTCTCGGTGGCCGACGCCTATCTGTTCACCGTCGCCAGCTGGGCGGTCCCGACCGGCATCGGCCTCGACGGCTGGCCGAGGCTCGCCGCCTATGTCGCGCGTGTGCGCGCCCGGCCGGCGGTCCAGGCCGCGCTCGCCGCCGAGGGCCTCGCCTGACGTCATCGAGATGACGCCATCACCCCGACGGCATTCACCTGACACGGAGGCCCCCATGAGGGACGCGTATCTCGCCGTGACCGAACTGCTCACGACGTATTTCGACGGGCTGTACCACAGCGACACGGCCCGTCTGAGACAGGTGTTCCATCCACGCGCCACGTATGTTTGCGCGACGGACGGTACCCTGACCCACCTGACGATGGACGCCTACTTCCCCATCGTCGACGCCCGCCCCGCCCCCGCCTGCCGGGGCGAGGCGCGCCGCGAAACCATCGTTTCGATCGAGTTCGCCGGCCCGGTCACCGCCCTCGCCCGCGTGCAATGCGCGATCGGCGAGAAGCACTTCACCGACCTTCTGAGCCTGATCCTGATCGACGGCCGCTGGCAGATCATCGCCAAGGTCTTCCACTACGACATCCAACCCGCCGGCGCAGCGCCGGAGACAGAGTGAGCCCATGCCCTATGTGAACATCAAAGTGACCCGGGAAGGCGTGCGCCCCGAGCACAAGGCGGCCCTGATCAAGGGCGTGACCGACCTGCTGGCCGACGTGCTCGGCAAGACCCCGGCCTCGACCTTCGTCGTGATCGACGAAGTCGAACTCGAAGACTGGGGCATCGGCGGAATGCCGGTGCCGGAATGGCGGAAAGCGAAAACCGCCGCGCGTTGAGCGGAGCTTGCCAACCACCAACTCCCGGCGGGCGGAGCCGATCTCAGGGTCGCCCGTCGGATCGTGTGCTTCACCGGTCGCCGACGTCGATCCCAGCGGATATCTCCGGCTATCGGCCTTAGTGGCATGTGATACACTTGGCACGATCAAACAGGGATGCTCGTCACGGGAAATGACCAACTTGTAGCGTGCGGTACACACCGTCTTTGCACACCAAAGGCGCGCAATAGAATATGAGCAGATCTCTTCTCGACCCGATTCCCCTGCTTGCCACCACTATGACGCTTATGATCGCCGTGATCGTCGCGGCGGGCATCGCGGGCGTGACGGTTGTCGACATCATCCGCAGCTATGGCAACGGCACGGCGCACTACTCGAAGGGGCATCTGACCGCCGTCGGCGCGCTGACCCGGCTGGCGCGGACCGGAGACCCCAAGGACTTCGACGAATACCGCCGGCGGATCCATCCGACGCTCAGTGACGGTGTCGCCCGGGAGATCCTCGATGAAGAGGACCTGCCGGTCAGCAACAGCTATCCGTTCTTGATTCAAGGCAACAATCACCCCGACGACGTGGCCGGAATCGCGTGGCTCTACCGCACGTTCCGGGATACCCCCCTGTTCGCTCCGGCGCGGGACACCTGGGTTCGGGCCGATGAGAAGATCAGACAGATCGACACCTTGGCGTATCGGCTCCTACACCTGAGCGAGGCGGAGCCGGGCAATGCCGAGGGGCGTCGATTCCTGATGCGCCAGATCGACCGGATCAGCGACGAGGTCGGCAACCTCGAAGACACGTTCATGCTTCAGATGGGGCGGTCGGCCCGGGTGCTGAAGACAACCCTGTTCACCGGCCTCGGCGGTTTGGGGTTCCTGCTCGCCGTCCTGATCTGGGGGCTCGGCCTCGCGTCCCGGCGCCGGCTGGCCAACGCCGATCGCCTGATCCGCGATCGCGAGCGACGTCTCGAGGATATCGTCGAGGTCGCCGCCGACTGGGTGTGGGAGACCGATGCCGACCATCGCTTCACCTTCATCTCCAGCCGGCTCGAAGAGATCGTGGACGTGTCGACCAAGGTCTTCCTGGGTCAGCGCCGCCGGCAGAACGCGGCGCGCGAAGACGCTGTGCGATGGCAGCGCCACGAAGAGGATCTGGCGAAACATCGAGCCTTTCGCGACTTCGAGTATGTGTTCCGCCACCCGAAGGGCGGCGAGCGCCACTTCCGAATCAACGGCAAGCCCGTTCTGGACGAACGGGGCACCTTCCTCGGGTATCGCGGTACCGGGTCCGATATCACGGATGAAGTCGAGGCGCGCCGGGAGGCCCGGCTCAAGCAGGAGTTGCTTGAGACCACCTTCCACCACATGGCGCAGGGGATCAGCGTCGTTGATTCCAACCTGACCGCCGTCGCCTTCAACCGGCGTTTCCTCGAGCTGCTGGAGTTTCCCCCCGACCGGTTCAGACAGGGCGATCCGTTCGAGGCGTTCGTGCGATACAACGCCGAACGTGGGGAGTACGGCCCCGGCGACGTCGAGACGCTGGTGGCCGAGAGGGTCGCCCAGGCGGCCCGGTTCGAGCCGCACGACTTCGAGCGGGCCCGGCCGGACGGCACCGTGATCGAGATCTGCGGCCGTCCGCTGCCCGCCGGCGGTTTCGTGACCACCTACACGGACGTGACGGAACGCAACCGGGCGATAGACGAACTCCGCTCGGCGAAGACCCTGGCCGAGGCCGCGAACCAGGCGAAGACGATGTTCCTCGCCAACATGAGCCACGAGCTGCGGACCCCGCTGAACGCGGTGATCGGCTTCTCCGGCCTGCTCGCCGAGTGCCGGTTCGGTCCGTTGAGCGACCGCTACATGGAGTATGCCCGCGACATCAATGAGAGCGGCCAGCATCTTCTCTCGGTGATAAACGACATTCTCGATCTCTCGAAGATCGATATCGGTCAGGTCGATGCGAGGCCGGTGCCGACGCCGTCGCGCGCCATCACCGATGTCTGCTTCCGGCTCCTGCAGGACCGGGCAACGGCGGCGGACGTCTCTCTGGTGAACGATATTCCGGAAGATGCGCCGACGATCTACGCCGACGAGCGACTGTTCCGGCAGATCCTGCTCAACCTGGTCGGCAACGCCGTGAAGTTCTCCGAGGCCGGCGGCACGGTGGTTGTCCGCTACGTGGCCGAGGAGGCCGTGACGGGCGTGGCGGTGTCCGACCAGGGCCTCGGCATGCGACGGGACCAGATCGCGCGGGCGCTCGAACCGTTCGTGCAGCTCGATTCAGGCTATGCCCGCGTCCACGAGGGCGCCGGCCTCGGCCTGTCCCTTGTGCAGCGCTACATGGAACTGCACCAGGGACGATTGACCATCGACAGCGAACCGAACTGCGGGACGACCGTGACGGTGCTGTTTCCGGTTCAGCCGAGCTAGTCCAGCCTGTCAGAGGGAGTTGATCCAGGCACCGAGCCCGCGTGTCGCGTCCGCACGGTTCCGGCCGCATTCCGCCTGGATCACCCCGATCCGCCGCGGACGCCTGAACATCGGCCGCCTTCCGGAGGCTCCGCGATACGGATGCGCCGAGGCCGGGCCGTCGGTCTTGGTGACGGCCGTCATGTTGGCGACGGCGGTCAGCGACGCGCCGGCGCCGCCGCCACGACCGATTTCGCATCGGCTGTCGGAATACGGAAGAACAAGGTGTACAGCGCCGGCACGAAACCGAGAGTGAAGATCGTGGCGACCACGAGCCCGAAGGCGATCACGCTCGCCATGCCGTAGAACAGCGCGCCTCCGAAAAGGATCAGCGGCACCAGTCCGAGAACCGTCGTCAGGGTCGTCATCAGGATCGGTCGCAGCCGCGCGAGACAGGCCGTGGCGACCGCGTCGAGCCGGTCGCGCCCGGCCGCCTCCTCGACCTCGATTCGGTCGATCAGGACGATCCCGTTGTTGATCAGGATGCCCGCGAGGCTGAAGAACCCGAGCAGCACCATGAAGCCGTAGGGCGCGTTCATGACGATCAGCCCCAGCGTGCCGCCGATCAGGATCAGCGGGATCGTGGCGATGATGATGCCGCCCTTGCGGAACGAGTTGAACTGTCCGATGAGCAGGAGCGCGATGCCGGCGAACGCCAAGGGCAGAAGACCGAACAGGTTCGCGTTCGCTTCCGCCTGATCCTCGATCTCGCCGCCGATCTCGTAGCGGTAGCCCGACGGCAGGTCGAGCGCGTCGAGTGCCGGCTGAATCTCCGCGAGCAGGCGCGGGGCCGGCAGGTCGGGGTTGCGTGCCTCGATCGTTAGCGTCCGCTGTTGCTGTTCGCGCTTGATGCGGCTGAACCGCCACTCCGGACGAATGGTCGCGACCTGGTCGAGGGCGACGAAGCTGTCGGTCGACGCGGAGTAGACCTGGACACGTCCGAGACTGGACAGGGCGAACCGCATGTCCGCGTCGCCGCGCAGGACAATCGGGATGGACTTGTCGCCCTCCCTGAAGGTGCTGATCTCCGTGCCCGTGTAGATCGTGCTGAGCGCGTCGGCCACGTCGCGTGACGAGACGCCGGCGCGTCGGGCCCGGGGCTGGTCGACGTCGACCACCAGCTTCAGGATCTTGTTCTCCCAGTCGTGCTTGATGCCGACCGTGCCCAGCACCGCGCGAAAGGCGGCGGCGATCCGTTCCGCGCGATCCGCCAGGATGTCCCCGTCCAGGCCGATCAGCCGGATCTGGACCATGCCGGGCTCGGTCGATCCGAACCACATCCGCTTGGCGTCGGCACGCGCCGCCGGAAGCGACACGTCCAGGAAGGCGTTCACCCGATCGATCAACGGCCCGACGTCGTGAACGCTACGCGTCCGGACCAGGACAAAGGCCCGGTGTGGGTCGGGGTCGACCGGCGACAGCGCCAGGAAGAACCGTGGGCCGCCAAACCCCACATAGGCGACCTGACTGATGATCTCCGGATGCCGGGTCCGATCCGCGAGCCAGCCGCTGAGCGTGCGCAGCTGTTCCTGGGACTCGCGGATGTCCGTCCCCGCCTCGAAATCGAGGTAGATCAGGAACTCGTTCCGGTCGCCGAGCGGGAAGAACTCGGTCTTCACGGTGCCGAGCAGCTGCACCGAGCCGAAGAACAGCGCCACCATCGCGCCGATCGACACGAGGCGGCGCTTCAGGAAGACGCCGAGGGCGGCGCGATAGAGCCGATAAACCGGCCCGGAATAGGCGGGCTCGCTGGTCTCGCTCTCGTTGGCGGTCACCGGTGCCTTCATGAACCACGCGCACATCACCGGCGTCACGGTCATCGAAAGAAGCCAGGACGCCAGCAGCAGGATGGCCACCACCTGGGCGAGGGACCGCACGTAATCCCCCGTGCCCCCCTCCACCAGCAGCATCGGCAGAAAGGCGAAGATGGTCGTCAGCGACGACGTCAGCAGCGGAACCGCGAGGGCGGCACCGGATTGGGCGGCGGCGGCCATCCGATCGACGCCGCGTTCGATGCGCACCCGGATATCCTCGGCGACGACGATCCCGTTATCGACCAGCAGCCCGAGCGCGATGATCGTCGCCGCGATCGACATGCGCTGCAGCTCGACCCCGAGCAGGCTCATCCCGACGATCCCGAGCAGCATCGTGAGCGGCACGAAGAAGCCGACGATCAGCCCGGTCCTGAGACCAAGGAACAGCATCACCACCGCGAGCACGATCCCCAAGGTCTGGTAGACATTGGAGACCGCGCTGTCGACCGCCGCCGCGATCAGCTCCGGCTGAAACGTGGCGTAGTCCAGCACGTAGCCGATCGGGAGTTCCTGCTGAAGCTCTTCCTTGAGCGATGTCAGCCGCGCCCCGAACGCGACGTTGTCGACCCCCTCGACGGTGGAGATCGATAGGATGATGGCGGGCCTGTCGTTGAAAAACGCCGGGAAGCTCGGCGGATCCACGAAATCCCGGCTTATCGTGAGGATTTCGCCAAGGCGCAGCACCCGGTCGGTGCCGGGTATCCGAAACACGACGTCGCGGATCTCCTCGACCGAGGCGAGATCGCCGGACGGCTCCAGCAGAATCGTGCGCCCGTTCGCCGAGATCTCGCCGCCCGGCTCGATGATGTTCTGTTCGGCCAGGGCCCCGAAGATCTCGGCGGGAGAAACCCCCAGCTGCGCCAGCCGGCTGGGCGCCGTCTCGAGATAGATCCGCTCCGGCTGCTCGCCCAGGATGTCCACTTTGCGGATCCCGTCGAGGGCGTAGAGCCGCTTGCGGACGTCCCGGGCGACGTCGCGCATTTCGGCCAGCGAGAAGCCGTCCGCCCAGAGCGCGATGGTCGCGATGGCGGTCAGCCCCTCCTCGTCATCGACCGTCGGGCCGGATGTGCCACTCGGCAGCTCGCTCTTCGCGTCGGCGGCCTTGTTCCGGATGTCCTGGAAAACCGCGTCCAGATCGTCGACCCAATCGTGGATCGTCAGTGAGATCTTCACCGACCCGGTCTTGGAGGTGGACTTGATCTCGTCGATCTCCGCGATCTCGCGCATGGCGGCTTCGAGCGGATCGGTGATCAGGTCCTCGATCCGCTCGGGCGACATGCCGGGATACGAGGCCGTCACGCTGGCGCTGCGGATGACGATCGTCGGGTCTTCGGCGCTGGGATAGGTCAGATAGGTGACCAGGCCACCGCACAGGATCAGCAGGATCGCGCAGATCGTGAGCCGCGAGTTGTCCAGCGCCAGTTGGGAAATATTCATCTCGGGGCGTCTCCGGACACGCGTCTAGCGCTGCAGCAGCGTGACCCTTTGGCCGTCACGCAGGAAACTCACCCCCGCCGCCGCGACGATGTCCCCCGCGGCGATGCCGTCCGACACACCCACCAGGTTGCCGTCCACGACGCTGCTGCCGCTGATCGGAATGCGCCGCACGACGCCGCCGTCCGGATCGAACTTGAAGACGTAGCCCGGCGCCGCGTCGTCGCCCGGCGCGATGGCTTCGATCGGCACCAGGTAGCCGCGATCGACCACGTCCTGCAGAAGTGAGACGCCGACCTCCACGCCCATGCCGGGGATCAGGCCGGGTGCCGACCGGGTGACGACCGCCGTCACCGGGACCGTGTTCGCGGTGCCGGCCTGCGCGCCGATTTCGGTGATCCGACCCTCGCAGCCGCAGCCGGACACCGTCGAGGCGTCGATGGTGACGACGGCGCCCGCCACGACCCGGTCGACCACGGAATCCGACACGGAGATGTCGATCTCCATGGATCCCTCGGAATCCAGGCGGAGCACTGGCTCCCCCCGCGATATCTCGGTGAACGGTTCCAGGTCGCGCGAGACGATCACGCCGTCGAAGGGCGCTCTGAGAACGGATTTGGCAAGATCCCGCTCGACCAGTCCGAGCCTCGATTGCGCGAGGTTGAGCGCCTCCTCGGCGGTGTCGGACAGTGCCTGCGCCTTATCGAGCGCCGCCTTGGCCACCCAGCCCTTCTCGAAGAGTTCACGCTGGCGGGCCAGGTCGTCACGGGCCTGAATCAATTCGGCCCGTTGGGCCTCCACCTCCGCCATGGCGGCCCGCGTGTCCAGGTCGAATGGGGTCCTGTCCAGCGTCGCCAGGACATCGCCGCGCACGACGCGGTCCCCGATCTGGACCTCGACCGTCGCCACCGTCCCGCTCACCGCGAAGGCGAGCGACGAGGTATTGGTCGCCGCGACGGTTCCCGAATACTTGCGGACGTCGCCGCCGGCCGGCTCGACAACATGGTACGGCTTGATGGCGCGCACCCGCTCCACGGGCTCGGTAGGCGCGGCCTCTTCGCAGGACGTCAGCACCACGCCGAGGAAAAGGCTTGCCGTGATGGCGGCAAATCGACATCGACTCACGACAGTGTTTCCCGTGAAGTTTCGGCTTCGGCGCAGCATAGGCAGTGTTTCGGCCGATTGAAACCGCGGCGCGAACAGTCTTCAGCAAGGGATCTGGCGTGACCGCTCAGCTCGCCATCGGCAGTCTCGTCATCTCCCTCACACTGGTTATCGAGAGGGAGCCCAAGCCACGGTCGTCAGATCGGGTTGTCGCGTGGCCAGGACCCCGTCCCCAGCAATGACTGTGCGCCGGTCTCCACGGTAACGGAGCGTCACGGCGCGAAACTGGCAATGCTGCTTGGGCAGGACGAAGCAGTGCGCAGGCTTGAGGAGAAATGGCGGAGGGGATGGGATTCGAACCCACGTTAGGGGTTTCCCCCTAAAACGGTTTAGCAATCCAGCACCACCGATCTCTAGAAAGCCAGACAATATAGATACATAACATGAAAACAATAAGTTAACTCATGCGCAGGATGCGCAGGGCACGCGAACAAATGTGGTGTACGGTGGCACAATCGGGGGCACACGACCCGATAACTGCTTTCCAATCAGCACTCCAGAAGGGCTTCATCTATCTGGTCAGCGATTTCGGAGGTCGCACGTATCAAGGGATTGCAAACTTTTGACGCTCAGGTAACGATCAACCCCGGCTGCCACGGACGTTTGTGGTGATGATGTCTTATGAATGAAGAAACTAAATGGTTTGACCGGGCTTTAGGGTCAATTGGAGAAAACTCTGCAGAGGTCCTCCGGGAGCTATCTCCTATATTGGCTGGCGCTAAATTAGCCACAATAATTCTTGGTTATGTAGGAGTTGGTTCATTTGCAAAATGGGTTATCGAGGAGTGGTACCCGTTTACTCGGTGGGTCTGGGATCAAGTCACGGTATTTTTGGACCTCCCTTCGCTCAGTCAGATTGAAAAAGACTCTCTGACAGTATTGGTTTTCTTTCTTCCGCTTGGTATCTCAGCGTTCCTCAACAAAGTTCGCGGCAATACTGAACAGAATCCGACGCTCAAAACTAGATTTATAAGCGCCTTATTTGGCATATTTTGCATATTGATAATCTGTTTTGACCTCATAGATTTTCTATTTTTGAGGAGTTGATGGAATGATAATTGAACTCGCGGATCGATACAGACTTGCAATGGAAACGTTCACATTCGACGCAATTATTTTTGGATCATCCGTTTCTTTTGCTTTGATCGCAGGAATACACCTTTCATCTATTTTTGTTCGCAATAGTATAGATAGAGATTCAGAGCACTTCCACATTAATTCAGGGGATACACCTAAAGAGCAAAATAAATACAAATCACTGCTGATATTTTCTGGCAAATATGCTGCATTTTATATTTTATTTTCAATATCTTTTATGGTCTTGTATAAAGACTTCTACTCTATATGGACGGACTCGCAGGAGAGGATTCTTCCAATGGCAGCCATATTTCTTACACTTTTATCGGTGGCGTATGCGAACTACGTTGCGCCAAGAATGTTACTTATTGCGACTGGATCAGCGCTACTATTCTTTTTTGCAGCGGTTTCTTTTGATGCCCTTCTTATTGCCAAAAATTTCCTGGAAGCGGCTTCGCCATGACCTAATCGCTCACAAGGTAACGCTTCTTAAGAGGAAGTTGGCATCGTAGAGCAAGGGCATAGAAGTCGGCTCTCATTTTCTATCATTTCTTCTCACTGCCCGACTCCGACGTAAGCCGCGCCGTGCCTAGGCTTCCGCCTGCTCTGGCCTATGATCGCCTCGGCAAGTTATGACCGCAGGCGCGGCGGGGGGTGAGTGTGATCCGGTGGCGGTGACGTGCCCGCCTGAAACGGCTGTGGGCGACCCGGAGGCGCGGTCAGACTGCGCACCTGCTCAATCGGTGACCTTGTTCTCGAACGCGTCGATATCGGCCTCGATCTCGTCGATACGAGCATCGAAGTCGGCCTTGTACTGCACGAGACCGGCGACTTCGATGACCATCTTGCGAGCTTGCCGCGTCGATCGGAGAGCCTCTCGCAGCACATCGGCATCGTTCAGCCGGCGACCCAGAACCCGAAGCGCTTTACCGAGATTGTTCTGGGTCCTCGCCCAGTTCAGCGGCACGCGGTCGCGGGTGTACTCCTCCAGCGCGGCGCGATAGGCGGCGACGGCCTCCTCCAGCCGCGCGGTCCCGCTTTCA